>ENA-OPFT01000917-OPFT01000917.1-human-gut-metagenome-genome-assembly--contig:-NODE-917-length-16289-cov-2.259332_pt1 | contig 16289 bp, 17 predicted proteins | sample MGYA00241714_ERZ501560 | MGnify/ENA primary metagenome ERZ501560 (study PRJEB25962, sample SAMEA2042392) | human gut metagenome | biome: human gut; feature: human-associated habitat; material: faeces...
GTCGGTGTGCTATACACATTTTCACTCAAACAAGGTTTTTAGAGGTGACCTTATAAGGTCAGCGCTTTTGCTTACGCTCAAGGATCAGATACCCGCAAGGGCAAAGGACAACGCGCGGCACTATATCGCAAAAATAGTGGAGGACATAAACCGTCGCATTTCTGACGATCTGCGGCGCAGTGTGACTCACGCGCTGAACCGCAGCGGGCTGCTCTGCAGGCTGGTAGAACTGCGGAGTTCCGGCGTGAATGTCGTAGTACTGCTTGCCATATCCGACAGCGGAAAGCCGATATACGACGAGAATCTTGCCAGGAAGGTCGCGGCGTTGGATATTCCGTGCTTTGCATGCCCTCCGGAAAGATTGACTGAGTTGTTGGAAAACGCGCTCAAACACCGCTCGTTTGCAGGGTTCGTGTAATTTCTCATACGTCTGGTTTAATGTGAAGCCTTGTTAATTCTTTCCTTGACATGCCTGCACTTTTGTGATATAATGAATTTGGGTAGTTTTGACTAACTTGCGCAGAAAGGTGGAGAATATAATTATGATGGAATACACGAACAAGTACTGGAAAATGATAATCCCGATTGTCAAAAAAGGGCTTGTCAGGCGGTTCGGAAAAGAAGAAACAGCGTCGCTGTTACAGAAGGCAGACGCGATTTACCGCGATATGCTTAACCGCGCAGACGACATCGGAAAGGACAATCCGATGTCGTCGAACATGTACGAAGGTCTGATCTTTTTTGCCATATGGGAAGCGGCAGACGGTAAAATAAGCATTGACGACCTGCGGGAAATCACTCACGAGGTAATGGGATTTCCGCTAATGAAAGCGGTGGGAATATTCGTGAACGCCAACAAGTCCGGACTTGCCAGGCTGGAAAAAAAGATGCACAAGAACGCAGAGTGGCTTGAAGTTCACCCGCAGTACAAAGGGGTTTCGTGGGACTTTAATTTCGACAAAACGAAGCACTCAGAGGGGTTCTATTATCATTTCACCAGATGTCCGCTGAACGATTTCGCGCGCAGGGAGGGCTATCTTGAAGTACTTCCGGTCATGTGCGAGATCGATCTGATCTCGGCAAGTCTTATGCACGCAAAGCTTATTCGCAGGCAGACGCTGGCTTCTGGCGGTGAGATGTGCGATTACTGGTTCGTGGGGGATAAAAGTCCGTCGGCAAAATGAATGGAGGAATTATGGTCAGAGTTACAGAACTCAGCGAGCATGAAATCGAGGAAATAGGCGAGGCTTTCGCGGATTTTGAATACGCCGACGGCGAAAGGGGAATGTCCTTTCTCTATGACAGCAGGGACAGCGTAAAGGAATACATATGCGGTTATGTCCGCGCGATGCTGGCTGGAGGCTGTCTTTTCAGCACCAGCGAAAATCACGAGGCGTTCGTAGCCTATAAATATTCCAGGGATAAGTTGCCGTCGTCCGCTGGTATTATTCTGCTGAAAGCCGTATTCAGGACGCTTGGCTTTAAGGGCGCCATGCGAATGTTTTCGGTCATCAAAAAAGGCGGAGAGTCATTCGAAACCACCTTAAAAAAGCAGAAAAAGCCCTGCGTTTTTGTTGGAATGCTGGTGGTACGCAAGCAGTATCAGGGGCAGGGCTTTATGCGAAAAGCGCTTGACATCGCCTTTGATGAAGGACAGAGAAGAGGCTGTCCGGTTCTCCTTGAAACGGACGCTGTCCTGAAACGCGACAAATATGTCCACCTTGGAATGAACAATATCCGCACAAGAAAACTTGACGACAGCGCTTATCTTTACGACCTTGTGAAGGAAAGTTGAACCGGCAGATTACGTTTTATTCTGGCATAGCACGACCCTCCTGTGGTTTCTTTTATACCATAGGAGGGTCTTTTTTTCATTGTCTGTTTTTACTGGGGAAGTTCATTGTTGTCTGCGATATAAATAACGCGCGGTGGATATTCAAAATTCATTGGCATTTATGCTGACTGCACGAAACCGTAAATCAGGCAATTTCCCCGAAGCGGCAAAACCGGATCATTCGGAGATTTTTCGCCCTTTATTTAACGATAATTTCACACTTTAGCGCTTTTGGATTTAATATTCTTCCTGTATAATATGACTGTACCGAAAAACGGAACGACAAACGAATAAAAAGGAGAACAACAATGACCAAAGCAAAGAAGATCATTGCTTCCGTCTGTGCAGCTGCTACGCTTATCACAGCCGGAGCGACAACCCTCGCAGTATCCGCGGCAAACGGAGCCAAGACCACCGTTACATCTGGCGCGCAGAAGTACACCGGGACAATGCCGAAGTACATATTCATGTTCATCGGCGACGGAATGAGCTTCCCCCAGACCCAGATCACCGCTGACTATTACAGCGCGCTCGCTGACGCCAACAACAACGATATCCTTGAGGCAAACAGACACCTCAACTTTACGAAATTCCCGGTAGTAGGCTCCGCAAATACATATGACAGTTCCTCTTTCTGCCCGGATTCCGCTTCCACCGCGACCTCCCTCTCCACCGGACACAAGACTTACAGCGGCACCATCAACATGGACGAGACCATGACCACAGAGTATGAGACCATTGCTGAAAAGCTGAAATCCCAGATGGGCTACAAGATCGGCGTTATCTCTTCGGTAAATCTGAACCACGCAACTCCCGCTGCTTACTACGCTCACCAGGCAAGCAGGAACAACTATTATGAGATAGGCGTTGAAATGGTAGAGAGCGGCTTCGATTACTTCGCAGGCGGTGCGGTTAAGAAGCCCACCGGCAACAACAAGGACCAGACCAGCGTATACGATCTTGCAGAGGAAGCAGGCTACAATGTCATCACAACATACGCCGAAGCTGAAAAGCTCACCCCGGAGGATGGCAAATCCATTCTCATCGCTGAGACGCTTGCAGACAGCGACTCGATGTCCTACAGCAACGACCGCAAGAAAGGCGAGTGGAGACTTTCGGATTACGTTGACAAGGGAATCGAAATGCTCGACAACGACAACGGCTTCTTCATGATGGTAGAGGGTGGCAAGATCGACTGGGCATGTCACGCTAACGACGCCAAGTCCACCATCGCCGATACTCTGGCGCTTTCCAAGGGCGTTGACAAGGCTCTGGAGTTCTACAAGCAGCACCCGGACGAGACCCTCATCATCGTCACCGGCGACCACGAAACAGGCGGACTTACCATCGGTTATGCAGGCACTGACTACGACACCTACCTCACCAACCTCAAGAACCAGAAGCTCTCCTACGCAAAGTTTGACAGCGACTATGTATCAAAGTACAAGGAGAACAAGACCTCCTTCAGCGCAGTACTCAAGGACGTAAAGCGCCTGTTCGGTCTGATGACCGCAGACGACAGGGACGCTGAGAAGAACCCGAACCTCGTTCTCACCGATTATGAGTACAACAAGCTCAAGGCAGCCTACGACAAGACCATGAGCGGTGAAAAGGTTGAAACTCAGGAAGAATACCTGCTGTACGGAAGCTACGAGCCGCTTACCGTTACCATCACACACCCCTGCTGAACAACAAGTCCGGCGTTAACTTCGCTTCCTACGCGCACACCGGACTTCCGGTTGCAGTATACGCAAAGGGCGCTGGCGCCAGCCTCTTCAACGGATATTATGACAACACCAAGATATACGACAAGCTTGCAGCGCTCACCGGCGTAAAGTAAGCGCAATGAAAAATCCTCCCGGCTCCGTTTCTGCGATTTGCGGAAGCGGAGTTTTTCGGGTACAGAAAGGCATTTATGAACAGACTTAAAACATTCTTCACTCCCGAAAGACTGCGGTATTATTCACCCGTGCTGGTAACTCTCATTTCAATAATCGTGCTCGTATTCGTTCCCACGGGGTTTGAGAACAAGCTGATATATCAGGGGACTGAGCGCGTTCCGGCAAGGGTTATCTCCGTTGACGACAGCATGATAATCGACACCGGGCTTGTACGTTCCGGCGACCAGAACTGCGATATCGAGTTCCTTGACGGGCAGTTCAGAGGGCAGCGGTACACAGCCGTTAATATGCTCACTGGCTCGCTGGAGATAGACAAGGTGTTCCAGCCCGGGGACACGGCGTATGTCCGGATAAGCCACCGCGACGGGGAGATACTTTCCGTTTCAATGACCGATCACTACCGCCTGCCGTGGGAAATACTGCTGGTTGCCATATTCATCGCGGTGCTGATATTCTTCGCGGGGCAGACCGGGCTTCGTGCGGTGCTGTCGTTTATTCTGACGATTCTCCTGATATGGAAGGTAGTCGTGCCGCTTTATCTGAACAGCGTTTCCCCGATAATTTCCGGCATTGTGATAATTTCGGTGCTGTCCGTAATTATTGTTTCTCTGGTTTACGGTTTCGACCGGCGGGCGCTTTCCTCCTCGCTGGGAATAATCATCGGACTTGCGTTCACGGCAGTCCTGGGTGCTGTATTCACGAAACTGATGAACATTCACGGCGCGATAATGACCGGTTCGGAAAGCCTGCTGTACAGCGGTTATCAGGATCTTAACCTTACGGAGATATTCATGGCTGCGATATTCATAGGTTCCTCCGGCGCGATGATGGACCTTGCAGTGGATATCACGTCTGCAGTCGACGAGGTAATACACAAAAAGCCCGACATAAAGCCTTGGGAGGCTGTAAAATCCGGGCTGACTGTAGGGCGCGCCGCGATGGGTACGATAACCACAACGCTGCTGCTTGCCTATTCCGGAAGCTGTATAGCGCAGCTGATGGTCTTTATGGCGCAGGGAACTCCACTGGACTGCATTCTGAACTACAAGTACATCGCCGCTGAGATAATCCACACAGTCGCCGGAAGCTTCGGCATAGTCGCGGTGGCTCCGGTAACGGCGGTAGCGGCAGGACTGCTGCTTGCAGGAAAGCACCAGAAATGACATCAAAGTACAGGAGGAATAATAATGACAATAGAACAAATCCGTCAAAAATTACTTAACGATGAGCCGGAGCTTTCATGGGTCTGGGAGGTGCTTGAGGGAAAACAGCTCCCTATAACAGAAAAAGTAGCGTCGTTATCGGTTGAGCAGCTGTATGAAATTCAGAATACAATAAAGATGGTAAGGGCTGCGGACAGGACAAATTCTCCAATGGCATTGCTGGCAATGGAACAACTGGTCGGAAAACTTCTGAACGGTGAAAGCATAAATCCCGACAAATATTACTGCAGCAATGCGGTCCGCGGAAAGCGAAACGGAGTCGCAGCCGGGATAACGCTATTCCTTTTTATAGCTTTTTTGATTGCTGCGTTCACCGGAGTAATGCACTGGAATGCGTATATCGGATTTTCCTGCTTTATCGGTGGAATAGCTGTTCTGCTGATAGGTTCTTCGATAAGCAGCAGGCTATACCGACGGGACGCCCCTCCATACATCGCCGAAACCGACTATCATACGGACAGGCTGTATTTCCTCAGGGGCAAATGTTATCTCCTGAGTGACAAGCTTCTTTTTTCGTACTATAAGAATGACAGAGTACAGGCACGTTACAGGGATCAAGAACCGGAAAGCCCGGATCATCTATGTGTTCCGATCTCCGATATTTCGTATATTCAGGGACAAATGCTGATACTTTCAAACGGTGGCGCGATATCGTTATATGATTCTCCGCAGCTTGCCGATATGCTAGAGTACATTTCAGCGCTTGTCAGATGGTCGCCTGCGCCTTATCACCCATCAAAGGATTCGGAAAACAGCTACATAAAGACGGATAAAAACGCCATGCTGAAATTTATAATTGCTGGTGTTGTCCTGATAATTGGAGTGTACTCAATGCCGTCCTTTGTTGACGTAGTGCAGACTTGGTTCGCTAAATAGTCTGCGTTTCAGTTCCACGTCGGATACTATATCCATGAGCGACGCAGGGGTACGCATCGTGACCAGCGTGAAATTCAGCCCCTCGGACAGCATTCTGTTTATTTCCACTTTGGAAAACGGAGTAAGCTGCTCGGAGATCGGCGACAGCATATCGTCAAGCTCTGCGGTGAAAAGCGTGTCCGTGATACGGCGGCGCGGAAGCCTTGCAGAGTTCACAAGCATTCCCACCGCTATGCCGATGAACGTGTCAAGAACGCGGTTAAGCACAAACATGAATGGGTTTTCGTCCGTCATGTGAATGACCGTTATCGACAGGAACACAACGCATGAAAAATAGCTCGCGTTCGGGCGCTTTATCAGCACAGTCGTGTAGATCACCGGAATTATCATCAGCGCAACGATAAGAAATCCGAGCGGCTGATCGTAGATGTTGAACGCGTATATTTCAAGTACTATGGTGATAAGTCCGAATGCCGCGCCTATAAATGTGCCGATAGTCCTCTGGAGCGCCATGCTCATGGTTTTGTTGATGTAGGGCTGAATACACCACAGCGCCGCCAGCATTGAATAGAACGGTATTCCGGTTCTGCCGCGCAGCAGATAAACGCACCAGCACAGAAGAACTCCCACAGCGGATTTTATTATGCGGCTGCCCACAGTCGGCAGACGGAATCCTGCTTTCATGTATTTCACCCCTGTTCAGAAGAATCCCAGCATTTCACCGATTATCTTCACAAAGAAAATGCAGATAACTATGATTATCATAGGCTTCGCGACCGCTGCGCCCTTTTCCGAAAAGAATTTAGTTCCGAGATACGCTCCGGCAATGTTGAACAGCCCCGCGGTCACGCCGAGAAGAAGCAGAGTTTTTCCGCTGAGAAGATAGGTGAACAGCGCCGCTACATTAGTGCTGAGGTTTATCACCTTTGTTGTACCGGCGGCGTTTTTCAGGCTGTAATGTGCGGCTCCCACAAGCAGCGTCATAAGTATCGTACCCGTGCCCGGTCCGTAGAATCCGTCGTATATTCCTATCGGAAGGGCTATCGCCATTGTAATGATAATAGTCTTTTTCAGTGGGTATTCGCTGCCGCATTCATCGGAAAGCCGCCTGCTGCGCAGAACATACACTGCCATTACCGGAAGCATAACTATCATTACAATGCGTATCACATTATCGCTGAGTTTCATTGCAAGTTCAGCGCCCAGCCATGAGCCCAGCAGTGCAAGCGCCACTGCCGGAGCGGTTGTACGGGCGTTTATGTACCCCATTTTCCCGTAGCGTATCGTTGCGAGGGTAGTTCCCATTGCGGAGCTTATCTTGTTCGTTGCAACCGCGTTTATCGGAGGAATTCCCGAAATCAGGTATGCAGGCAGTGAAATGAACCCTCCGCCGCCCGCGATAGCGTCAACGAACCCGGCAAGACCTACCAGCGGGCAGACTATCAGGAATGTCAGAAAATTCAGCTCAGCCATTGCAATTCTCCCTGTCTGCGTAGCCACTTGACCGGTCGATAACGTTGACAAGCTGTTTCCCGGAAATGTATCTTGAAATGTTGTCCGCGCAAATTTCTGCTATCCTGCGTTCCACCTCCGGAAAATGCCCGAAAGACGGTCCTGAAATGTGCGGAGTTACCAGCACGTTTTCCATATCCCACAGCGGGGAGCTTTCCGGGAGCGGCTCCTGCGCGAATACGTCAAGCACTGCGCCGGAGATATTGCCGCTTTTCAGCGCGGTTATCAGAGCGGTTTCGTTTATCAGCGAGCCTCTGCCGACATTTACAAGCAGCGCGCCGCGTTTTAACAGCGCTATCTGCTTTTCTGACAGCAGTCCGGCTGTTTCGGGAGTATGCGGCAGGCAGCATATCAGCAGGTCTGTTTCCGGCAGGAGATCTTCAAGCATATCCATTCCGAAAACACGGTCAAAGCCGTGGGTCGGAACAGGTGACCGCCGTATTCCTGTCACATTCATTCCAAATGCGTGGAGCTTTTCTGCGGTGGAAGTTCCTATATCTCCGCAGCCGAGGATAAGCGTGTTTCTGGCGTAAAGCAGATTCTCCTGCGGGATTTCCTGCCATATATGACGCCGCTGCTGTTCGCGGTACTGGAACAGTTTGCGGCTCAGAGCCAGCACTCCGCCGATGATGTATTCCGAAATTACCCCGCCGAATGCTCCGGTAACGTTCGTTATTATTACGTCCTCAGGAATAACGGAGAGCAGTTTTTCAACTCCGGCGTTAGTGGATTGCAGCAGCTTTACGCCGGAAAGATCCTCCGGCGGCTGACCTACGATGATCTCAGCGCCGGGCACGGTTTCGGTTCCGGAAAACACTTCGCAGCCCACCGCCGCGCTTTTTATAAGCCCCATGTTTTCCGCAGAAAACGGAGCGTTTATCCATATTTTCATATCATACTCCGAAAAAAGAGGATACACGGGCGTATCCTCTTTTGGTTTCTTACTCAGTAACAGCGACAACAGCCGTTTTCTTCTTCGGCTTCTGCATATGTCTTACAACGCAGGAAAGCGTGAAGTTTATCACGAAATAGATCACGCAGGCAAGTCCGCAGAGAACGAATACATCGGACACGTTCTGCGTGCTGAGTCCCGTGAAGTTCGGGGAGATCTGTATAAGCTGGAACGTCCTGCCCATAAGTTCCGCAGTAGCGATATTCGCGATGTAGGAGGTATCCTTTACAGTCGTGATTACCTGGCTGAGCAGGGTCGGAACGATATTACGGAACGTCTGCGGGAGGATTATCAGCCACAGCGTCTGGAAGAAGTTGAATCCCTGCGAATACGCCGCTTCGAACTGCCCTTTAGGGATAGAGTTCAGACCACCGCGGATTATCTCTGCGATTACCGATGAGGTGAACAGCACCAGCGCGATTATCGCCTTGAACAGCACCGCAAGCTCCGTTCTGGAAAGCCCCAGGAATTTCGACACGTCCTGCGGAAATTCGATGGACGGGAAGAACACCAGTCCTATGAATATCCACAGCATGAGCGGGGTATTTCTGAACACTTCGATATATGCCGTAGCGATGTATTTGAATACTTTTGTCCAGCCATTTGTGCAGTAATTGCGCGCGAGCGCAAGCACTGTGCCTACGATTATTCCCAGGATTACCGCAAAGAACGCGATACCTAAAGTGAAACCTACGCCTTTCAGAATATACAGCAGTACATTGCCGTTGCTTATCATCCTCAGGCTGCCCATAAGTTCTTCCATCAGTGCTCGCCTCCTTTGCCGCTGATTATCATGTCAAGCTCGGCGTCCGTGATATCGTCAGCCTTTTTCTGAACCGGAACAGATACAGTGTCCCTTGCCTTGAGTTTCTTCTCCCAGTGCGAAGCCAGCATTGACAGCGGGAAACATATAGCGAAGAAGATGATGCCGCCGATTATGTAGCACTGACCTGCCGCTGAGCCTGTACCCTCGCCGACTGCGAAGGCGTTCGTGCGGGAGATAAGATCCACCGCGCCGCCCGCAAGGAACATGCAGGAGGTATTCTTGATGAGATTCACGACCTGATTCACCATGGGAGGAAGAATTATCTTGATCGTCTGTGGAAGAATAATGTACCACATGGTTGCAATCTGCCCGAAACCCTGCGAATATGCCGCTTCTGACTGCCCTGTCGGCACTGACTGTATTCCGGTGCGTATGACTTCGGAGATATAAGCGCCGTGGTAAATGCCAAGCGCGATAATACCGCATATCAGCGCCGAAAATCCTTTCACGCCGGAAAAAGTCACCGCATAGAACAGGAACAGCGCCTGAAGCATTACCGGGGTGTTCTGGATTATTTCGACGTACACTCTTGCGATAACGCGCAGCGGCTTTGTGTGGCTGGTAGCCATAAGTCCGACGACCACGCCGATGATCATTGCAAGCGCCAGTCCGAATAATGCCATCAGCAGCGTCGAGATCGTTCCGTCAATGAAGGTCTGCCGATGAGTCCACACCAGCCCCCATTTTTCTGCGTCAAACATTTTATCCCCTCCCTTGAATAATGGCGGCAGCTTGTTCAACTGCCGCCATTGTCGATTTTATTTAGTATCAGTTCAGACCAAATTCTGTGATAAGTCCGTCAATGGTGCCGTCCTCGAGCCAGCCCTTGATGAGCTCGTCAATCTTGGAGGAAAGCGGAGAATCCTTCTTGGTGGCAACGCCGTATTCCTGCGGAGAGAACGTATCTGTGATGTAATCGCGGTCATCTGTCTTGTATGTAGCAAGGATTGACTTATCAACGCAGAATGCGTCAACGGTTCCCGCAGTCATCGCATTGGAGATAGCAGGGTAGTCGCCGAACTGCTCAAAGGAAGTTCCGTTGGAATCAAAAGAAGAAATATCGAAGTCAGCGGAGGTCTCAGGCAGCGCATAGTCGCCGAGAAGTCCCTTTTCAGTCATTGCCTTGACAAGCGCATATGCGGAGGTGGAACCGGTGGAAACGCCGATCTTCTTTCCTACAAGACCGGAGAGGTCGGTGATTCCGTCAGCCTTTTCAACGAGCACGGTAACAGCGTCGGTGTAGTAGGGTGTGGAGAAATCCCAGCTCTTCTTGCGTTCTTCCGTGATGGTGAATGTCGCGAGAACGCAGTCGAGGTCGCCGGAATCCAGAAGCTCAGTTCTTGTGGCAGCGGTGACGGTAGTGAATTCAACGTCATCATATCCGAGGCTGTCAGCAAGCTTCTTTGCTATCTCGATCTCCATGCCCTCGTAATCGCCGGAGAGCGGATCCTTAAAGCCGAAGCCCTTGACTGCGTCCTTTACGCCGACCTTCAGTACGCCGCCGGATACGGTAGTATCATCTGCTGCTGAGCTGTCTGCCGCTGAGGAACTGTCTGCGTTTGACGCTGTGCTTGAAGAACTTGTGCCGCCAGAGGAGCTGGCACAGCCTGCAAGGGAGAAGATCATTGTTCCGGCAGCAAGAGCTGCAAATAATTTTTTCAGTTTCATAGTTGATTACCCTTTCTCATTTAGTCTTTTTTATAGTCAGCCTTGCGGCTGTATCAACGGATTATTTTGCTGAGGAACGCCTTGGTGCGCTCGTTCGTGGGGTTCGTGAAGAAATGCTCGGGAGTTCCCTCCTCGAGTATCCTGCCGCCGTCCACGAAAACTATCCTGTCGGCGACCTCGCGGGCGAATCCCATCTCATGAGTGACAACCACCATGGTGAAGTTCTTTTCATGGGAAAGCTCGATCATTACGTCGAGAACTTCCTGGACCATTTCAGGGTCGAGCGCCGATGTCGGCTCGTCGAAGAATATCACGCGGTTCTGCATGGTGAGTGCCCTTGCGATAGCGATTCGCTGCTGCTGCCCGCCGGAAAGCGTGGTCGGGTAGACGTTTGCTTTTTCCTCCAGACCAACGCGTTTCAGGTAATTCATCGCCGTCTGCTCGGCCTCGAATTTCGGCACTTTTTTCAGCTTCATCGGGGCGAGAGTCAGGTTTTCCATTACCGTCATGTGCGGGTAAAGATTGAATTGCTGAAACACCATCGAGGAGTGAACCTTATTTATGAACGCTCTGCGCTTTCTGCTCATCAGGTGGTTGTGAATGTATACCTTACCGGAGGTAGGCTCCTCGAGGTAGTTCATGCAGCGGATAAGCGTGCTTTTTCCAGAGCCGCTGGGTCCGATTATTACAAGCTTCTCTCCCTCCTTGACATGAAGGTTGATTCCCTTGAGAACTTCAAAATCTCCGAAGCTTTTATGTACATCTTCTAAACGTATCATAGAGCTGTCCTTTCCCTGTGTTCCTTGTGTTCCGGACTATCCGGATTTGTTTTTATGTCTAGATTATACACGTAAATTTGCAAGTTGTCAATATGTAAAATTCATTTTTATAGAAAATGTGCAAGATTATCATTATAAACTTGCACAATATATTGAAAATGCCATAGTGCTAATTCTTGCACCACGGTGCCGAAAGGAGTGCAAACCGCCTTTATATCTCGATATATTCCGCCCGAGCTGTGTTATTCATCACCACTCACGGATGAATTTGTTTTGAGTAAGTGTTTCACTGGAATGAATGTGAAAAAGATTATTATCGCAGCTTCGCACAATTGACAAAGCATTGCCATAAAAAGCGTGAAACGTAGTAAAGTTCATCAGAATTACCAATCAGATTCGCCAGGGCGAACATTATATTCAATTTAGCGGGACCCTTATACCGAGCAACTGGTTTGTTTACTGATCGTGCTTAATTCCTTATTTGTGGGCTTTGTGCGGTGTTGCCCTAATTACAGCTCGTTAACATTTGTTAATGCCGACATTAGCAGCGTATTCCAGCCACGGCTTGTGAACAAGAATTTCCAGGACTGGATATCGGAACATCTCGGCAAAGGACTGATTCCACTCCATAGAATTTTGTCGAAATCGCATGAATAATTCCACGGAAAAGACAGACAATACCACCACAGGCAGAAATGCTGTTATTTTCAAACAACGGAGGAATTTATATATGAAAGCAACCGGAATCGTCCGCCGTATCGATGACCTCGGACGTATCGTTATCCCTAAGGAGATCCGCAGGACAATGCGTATCCGCGAGGGCGACCCCTCTCTGAACACATTGATACAGTCCGAGGTGCTGGCTGTCGCGCTGGATAAGACCTCGGGGAAGGATACATAACAACAAAGCATCTGTCATTATGGCAGGTGCTTATGTTTCTCGTTATTCAGATACGGATAAAATCATCTTTTCCATCTCCCGGCAGGCGACGCTCATGGTGTGACCCTTTTTCCTGAGATAGCACACCTGCCGCGAGGGTACGGTTTCCTGAAGCTCCAGACGGATAATTCCCTGATTAGGGTATTCCTCCAGAAACTCCTCCGGCACGAAACCTATGCCAAGATTATTCTTGACCATCGGAAGTATCTGGTCGGCGGTCGCGGCTTCGATATCCGGCGTGAAATCGCATTTATTCTTCCTGAACCACTCGGAATACGCCTCGTAGGTTTTCGTCTGCTTTCCGAGTGAAATAAGCGGATATGTGGACAATTCCGAAAGGCTCAGCTTCTTTCCGGCAAGCTGTGAAAATGCCGTTCCGCACACCGGGATCTCACTTACCTCGCATATTTCCTTTGATGTCAGGGAGTTCAGCTCGCCGGTCGGAGTAGTGACCACCGCAATATCCACAAGCCCGTTTTTCAGCGCAGAAACCGCCTGCGGCGTGGAGTGATTGAACACGCGAATACGTATCCCCGGGTACTTCTGCCGGAAATCCTTCAGCACCGGAAGCAGGAAGCACCGCAGTGCGATTTCACTTGCGCCTATCGTCACAACGCCCTTTGAGAGCGTCCGCTCAAGACAAATTTCCTCCTCGCCGGACTGGATATGCTCCACCGCCGCGGCTACATGGGCGTACAGCATTTCGCCCTCCGGGGTCAGTTCAACGCCCTTTCTGGAACGCACGAACAGCGTGCAGTTAAGCTCGCTTTCGAGGTTCTTTATCGTCCTGGAAACATTGGGCTGGTTGTTCATAAGTGCCTCCGCCGCCTGCGAAATGCTGCCGTATTTCGCGACATAGTAAAATGCCCGGTAGTAGTCAAAGCTGATGTACATATCAATTCTCCATTTATTCCTTAAACCGGCAAAAGCGCCTGATAAATTCGTCAGGCGCTATGCTTTTTTCACTTTAAGAGCTTGTCAATGCTTACGATTTTCGTGCAGAGCGCAAGCACCGTGACTGCGCTTTCTATCTCCTCGACAGTTGCGAATGACGGAGCCAGCCGGATATTGCTGTCCTGCGGGTCGTTTCCGTGGGGATAGGTCGAGCCTGCCGGAGTAAATTTTACTCCATGCTCCGCAGCCATCTCAACGACCGCCCGCGCGCACCCCGGGAGTGTATCGTAGGAAGCAAAGTACCCGCCCTTTGCGACCGTCCATTCTGCGATTCCAAGCCCGTCCAGTTCCTCGTTGAGGACTTTATACATCGCGTCGAATTTCGGCTTCATTATCGCGGCGTGCTTCTTCATGTGCGCGCGGAGTCCTGCGGAATTCCTGAAAAATCTCGCATGGCGGAGCTGATTTATCTTATCCGGACCTATCGTTGCAAACTTCAGGAACGCCCGGATATCAATGAGATTTGCCGGGCTGGAGGCTACCGCCGAAATTCCCGAACCGGGGAACGTTATCTTGCTTGTGGAGCAGAATTCATACACGAGGTCTGAATTTCCCGCCTTGTCGCATTCGGAGATTATATCCGGAATTTCGGCGCACTTTCCGTCGAAATTATGCACACAGTAGGCGTTGTCCCAGAAAATGCGGAAATCTTCCGCCGCAGGCTTCAGCGCGGCAAAACGGCGGACTACATCGGCGCTGTAAACTATTCCGGTGGGGTTTTCGTACTTCGGAACGCACCAGATACCCTTTATCTTATCGTCGCTGCTTACCAGCTTTTCCACGATATCCATATCCGGTCCGTCGGAGTTCATCGGCACCGGAACAAGCTCGAATCCAAAATGCTCGGTTATCGCGAAATGCCGATCGTAGCCCGGAACAGGGCAAAGGAACTTTCTGCCCTTTACCTCCTGCCACGGCGTGGAGCCGCAGATACCGTCCGTCATTCCGTGGCTTATAAGCTGGTACATCATCGTAAGGCTGCTGTTTCCGCCGATTATCGTGTTCACGGAGTGCGTGCCCATCATGTGCGCCAGCAGGCGCTTTGCCTCAGGGATTCCGTCAAGCCCGCCGTAGTTGCGGCAGTCCTGACCGCTTTCACTGTCCAGCAGGCTGTGGTGATCGAGAACGTCCAGCATTTTCATCGAAAGCTCCAGCTGCTCCTTTGAGGGCTTTCCGCGGGAGAGGTCGAGGGAGATGTCATCTTTGGAGTACTTGCTTAACCGTTCAACGCACTTCTGTTTTTCGGCTTCGAGCGCCTGTTTGTCCATTTCGCTGTATTTCATGGTTTTCGCCTTTCATTTCATTTGAGAAAGAACGCCCAGCACTGCCGCAGCAGCGCTGAGCGCATATAGGGGGAGAAGATTTATCATTAAGAAGCCTTAATAAAGCTTCTTGTAGATATCAAGAATATCATCGCGGCTGAGCGGAACGAAGTTGTTTGCAGTCAGTCTGCCCTGCGTTGCGAGCACGTTTTCGGTGAATACCGGAATATCCGCTTCGGTAACGCCGTATTCGTGCAGCGGCTTCTTCGGGAGAATGTGGCAGGTTTTCAAGCTCGTTGTAGACATTCTTCACGTCGCAGTGCAGAAGCTCTGCAAGGTACGCGTTGAGATGTGCTATTTCTCCGTCCTGCTTTTTCTCCATGTACTTGTACAGCACTCCGGTGAACAGCGCGTAGTTGCTCTCGCCGTGCGGAACGTGATATGTACCGCCGAGGGGGTAACTCAGCGCATGGACTGCCGCGCAGCCCGCTGTGCCGAATGCAAATCCAGCCATGTTGGAAGCGGTAAGGAAGTCGCCCATGTACTGCGGGAGCTTGTCCATGCCCTCGCTGACCAGCTTCTGATAGCCAGTGATTATCATTTCGATAGCCTTGTATCCCATCAGCTTGGTGTATACAGTAGCTTTCGGGGAGAGCGAGGATTCAACAGCGTGGACCAGCGCGTCAATGGAACTTGCGCCGAACACCTTTAAAGGGAGCTTCGCAAGAAGTTCGGGAACCAGCACAGCGTAATCCGCGAACATATTTTCGGAGGTCAGACCCATCTTCACGCCAAGGCGCGTGCGGTTGATTATCGAGATGTTCGTGACCTCGCTGCCGGTGCCGCAGGTGGTCGGGATAATTATGAGCTGGTGCAGCTTTGTAATGCTGTCCTTGTGGTCGTAGAGGGAATCCACCGAGCCTCCGTCGGATACGGAAAGCACCTTTGCAATGTCGATCACAGTACCGCCGCCGATGGCAATTACGCGCTCGAAATGCTTCTTGGAAGCCTCGGTGATTATCGCGTCTACCATGGTGTCGGTAGGCTCGCCGCCGCCGAATTCCTCCTGATAGATCACCTGCGCGCCGCACTTGTTGTTATCGGAATACGGATCGTAGATGTACTTGTTCGTCAGGATAAGGTCGCTGCCGCCTACCTTGAATTCATCGGTAAAGGCTTTCAGCGTGTCGAATTTATAAAGTTTCGGGCGGAAAATTATCTGTTCCATAAAAACTCCTTAGTCCGTTCAGCCCCAGATCTCCTCATCGGTGGGAACTGCCGCGTCCTTATTGTAAAGACCTATCTGAGATACATTGATGAGGTGAGTGTAGTTCAGGTTCTCGGAAATGCTGTTGTTGCCCCATGAGCCGCAGCCGAGTGTGAGGGAAGGAGCAAAGTCAAAGTTGTAGAGGTCACCGATACCGCCAAGTGAAGAAGGTGTGTTTACGATAAGACGGCAAGTCTTCATTCTTGCAGCGAACTTATTGAGCTTTTCTCTCTCGTTTATGTTATCTACCCAAAGAACTGAAGTATGACCAAGACCACCGTTGTTTACGAGAAGT
>ENA-OPFT01000918-OPFT01000918.1-human-gut-metagenome-genome-assembly--contig:-NODE-918-length-16265-cov-2.369155_pt1 | contig 16265 bp, 8 predicted proteins | sample MGYA00241714_ERZ501560 | MGnify/ENA primary metagenome ERZ501560 (study PRJEB25962, sample SAMEA2042392) | human gut metagenome | biome: human gut; feature: human-associated habitat; material: faeces...
TTCGGCCTGGTGCCCGCCGCGTCATTCATGGCTCTTATTGCCGACTCTATTTCCATAAGCTCTTCTTCCTCGTAATTTCTTTTGTATGCGTACAACAGCCCTGCGAATCTGGCATTCAACTGACTGTGCAGCCCCACCCCTGCGGTATAGTCGAATTTCATGGATACGGCTTTTTGTGTTGTCTCCTCTGTCAATTTGAAACTATTTGCCTGAACTATATCCTGAAGGTGCTCCACTACTATCTCCGGCTCTATTCCGTCCCGCAGCAGCTCTTCAAATATATGTGCGTCCTCATGGCTGTGCTGCCAGAATGGTATGTCCGCCACCACGGCTTCTTTCACACCATATCTGTCAATGGCGCGCTTCACGCCATCAATATCCCGGTCTATAAGTATCAATCGGTAGTGCTCGGACAGCCTTCTGAGATCAAGATCCCACGCCTCTCCCACACCAAATATTGCGAGAGTTGGCAAGTCCGAGTGATTGGTTAAGGCTTCTCCTTGTACAAGCTTTTTTCTACAACCTTCTGAGTTTTCTGGGTTCTCCTGCACTTTCCTTTCCCGACAGTTGGCGATTATGAAATCAGTCAGTGCTTCCCTGTACTCCGCCCAGGGTTCATCCGCACCATATATTCTTTCAGACTCTATCATTTTATCTAAAATGTTCATTTTTTATGTCCGTAAGGCTTCAGCCTTTTTCCTTTTTATTTTTTACACTTATTTCATTGTTATAATACATGAATTTGGTATATAATTGATGTGTCGCTTATGTACTAATATATCAAAAGGACAATATATATTGCAATGCCTATGCTTGCTTTAAAAAATATAAAACCTCTCATACTTTAAAGGATATTAACAAGATAGCAAGACCCAATATCCAATAAAAATACTGATAAAAATAAAAGCTGCTATATTCAGGAAAATACTGATAAAGCTAACCTATTATTCAGAAAGGCTATATTATTATGTACGAAACAAATACAACCCATTTTGACAAGAAATTTATAGATGAATTAAGTGCAGACACAGGGCATCCTTTTATTAATGATATTACAAGCTTTGAGGAATTAATGATGATGTACAGCTGCGCAATTAAGGAGGTACAGACCAAGCTTGAGGTTCTGAACATGGACTTTGGAGTCCGCTACAGAAGAAATCCTATTGAATTCATTAAGACCAGACTCAAGCGTCCGGACAGTATCGCCAAGAAGCTCAAACAGAAGGGCTGTCCCATAACTGTTTCTGCCATTGGACCAAACCTGAATGATGTGGCAGGTATCAGAGTCATATGTTCATTTATTGATGATATCTATGCGGTTGCCGAACAGCTCATCGGTCAGGATGATATCACACTTATCGAGGCAAAGGACTATATATCCCACCCTAAAGAAAATGGTTACAGAAGCCTCCATCTTATTGTTCAGGTTCCGGTTTTCTTTGCCGACTACACAAGGGACATGAATGTTGAAGTTCAGATCCGTACTATTGCCATGGACTTCTGGGCCAGCCTTGACCACAAGCTCAAATACAAACATTCACTGTCAAACCCTGAGGAAATTTCCAAGGAACTCAAAGAATGTGCAGAAAGCATTGCGGTAAATGATGAACGTATGCAGCTTATCAAAAATAAGATTTATGGTGAGTCCATACAACCTAAGAAAAAGCGGGAGGATTTCGAAGGGAAATTATAAAATACGGCTTCAGTACAATTTTGTATTTATACTACAATTTCCATTTGACAAATGCAGGATAATAGTATAAAATATGGTCTGTTGTAGGGATTTAATCCTTATATGTGTGTATGTAGCTCAGCTGGATAGAGCACTTGGCTACGGACCAAGGTGTCGGGGGTTCGAATCCTCTCATACACGTAAAAAGCACAAATCGAATGATTTGTGCTTTTTTTATTTTTATGCAACCGGTTAAGTGCGACATGCCTGCATGATCGGAACTATAGGACAAAATATGTTCATAAAAAACCGTCTTCACCCTTGATAAATAAAGGGCTGAAGGCGGTTTAATCTTTCACATCAACATCAGCATTATTAATAGTTATCAGCTCATCATGGTATACTCAATATCCCTATAAAGACTTATGCCGTTATTGACAAATTCATAGGTTCCGTTCTTAAGAGTAATATGCCTGTCCTCAGTTGCCATGTCGCTGCCGGCGGAGTTACGCACATCCGTGTGGACGGCGGATTCGTTACAGCGGATTACAGCATTTCTTGAAGCATTTCCCATGGCAAATGCTGCCGAGCCTTGAAGGGTCGCCCTGTAGTCTGCATGGTCAATGGTTATATTGGTATCTGTTCCGCCGCCCATTCCGTAGAAATTGCTGGTCAGGGACTCTACACACACACTGGATGTAGCAACAGCCACATTACATCTGCTGCCGTTCATGGTTCCCACACCCACGCACTCGGTTCCACCACACTCAAGCTTAAGGGCAGTATTCGCAATGGTTATATCTGTATTGCCACTTATAGCTCCTATGGCAACCCCTGTGGTATTCATGAATATGCAGCTTAAGTTGCACTTCATTATGCTTATGCTCCTGTCTCCCGACAGTGAACCGATACCCACACCATACTGACCGCGGAGCTCAAGCTCGTAGCTGCCCCGGTTGATAAATATATTTCCTCCGCGGCCCGAACCAATACCTACGCCCCTTAATCCACTGGTGGATATTGTCACTCTTCCGTCCTGTTCAAATATCAGATCTCCATGTTTCTCATTAATGGCATTGCCTATTCCGAAGTATTTGCCGTTGTTTACATCTATGTCTATGTCGCCATTGCCCCTGACTGTAAGGACTGAGCTCTCAGGTACCCTTATTCCGCCGGTTCTTAACAGGTTGTCCTGGGCAAGCACCAGTGTCACATTGCAATTCTCACCTATATTAATACATGGTTTTTCACGCTCACTGGCAAGATTTACATTGCTCAGCTTGATACCGCAGGTCTGGCCATCCTCTACATCTATTGAAATGTTGGACTTGAAGCCGTCGGCTCCAATTATCTCCAGAATATCCCCCTGATTGTAGCCTGCCACCCTTATCTGAGTGTATTTGTCCGTTGCAAGAGTAACCAGTGAAAGCTTGCTTTCGCCATTTGTAATATATATCTTGCTGCCATATCTGTTGAGAGTTGTCTGGTTGTACTGGACAATCTCATTCTTGATTGTTGTGGCTATCCCCTCTACTATCCTTGCTTCAGGGCGTCCGGTATAAAAGCCCTGGATGAGGTCTACCCCGAGTCTTATCACTTCCTTAAGCTCGTTGGTATTCTCAACCCCCTCCGCCAGAGCCAGGATATCATTGTCATGGGCATATTCTATGATATTTCTCACAAAATGCTGCTTCTGTGTGCTCTTATGGATGTCCTTCATCAGCACTCTGTCAATCTTAACATACTTCGGCATATACCGCATCAGATTGTCTACATTTGAGTAGCCGGTTCCGTAATCGTCTATGGCTGTCTCTACCCTCATCTGGGAGTAGCTGTCCTTAAGCTGCTGGAGCTCGCTGTCTTTCATCTGTGTTTCTTCAGTGAACTCAACCACTACCTGTTCGTTTACCCCTTTTAGAAGCCTTGTAAGAATACTCCGTCGTCTTTGGTCAAGTCCACAGCCAGGTATACTGTTTATGAATATCTTCTTACCATTAAACAGATACGTATACTTCTTCAGGTGGGATATTACATTGTTAAATGTTGCGTACTCCACATCCGCAAGTCTGCCTAACTTCTCAGCACTTTCAAGGAAGTCCATTGGGGAAAGCTTCTCATTTATATCAAACCGCATAAGTGCCTCATAGGCGTAGATTATTCCTGTCCTTGCATTGACGATAGGCTGGAAATAATAAATTATACGGTTCTCATCAAGGATCTGATTTACAAGGCGGTCCCTGCCGGCATCTCCACCACCTTGCTTGCTTATGACAGCCATTGCCGTATCCTTCTTCTTATTCTTAATGCCGATGGCTTCGTTTACTGCTTCTTCAAGCTCATCCTGATCTGCAACTTCACGGACTGACAGTCCCGTCATTATATTTATATTGTAGCTGTCATTCTGTCTGTTCAGATCCTTCAAACGTTCATCAAGGTTGCTGCAGAATATCTTACCTCTCATACCCACCAGATCCTCTGATGGTGCTGCGAATAAAAATTCGTCGTTGCACATTCTTGAACAGATTTCCGAGTCAAGAGTAATATCCTGTATTATCCTTGAAAGACTGCAGATAACCTGATCTCCCGTGCGCCTTCCAAAATTAGAATTTATCTCTTTTATCCTGAAGATATCCACTGCCACAATGACTACCTTCCGCTTCTCTCCGTTAAGCTGAAACCTGGCAGTTGCTTTTTCAATAAAGCCTTTATAATTGTATAAACCGGTAAGCTGATCTCTTACCTGGGTTGCCTCAAGTTTTTTCAGGAGACTGGCATAGCTTGCCTGTCTGTAGAATGCCATCATGCCTTGTGATACATTCGTAACCCAATTTCTGAAATCCTCGTTCAATGCCTTATGCTCGTCCCCATAGGATATAACCACATAACCGTAGCTCTTCTCATTGAAATGTATCGGTGTAAAGAAATAAGTCTGTGGCTTCTCATGGGGTGCCCACATATCAGGTATCATGAGCTTACTGTCAAATTCATCATCAAAATCTATTACATTTCCCGAATCAGGATCTGATCCGCACCTGATGACCCTGTGCATTTTCGTAGTGTATCCGGAAGTTACATAATCATCACTGTTGACCCTGACCGGATCGTTCCAGCCATCATTCATACAGATACTTAAGCTCTCAAAATCTCTTATCTGATATACATACTGGAATATTGTTCCGAAGAAATCATTCATGTCGGAGGTAGACAAAAGGTCGTCCATAAAATGATTGTAGTTTGATTTGTAGCTGTTCACCGATACATCTGTAGTCCAGTTACTACGTCTTATAGAATCGGTTATAACCTTTGTATCATCACAGCCACAGCTGCTTCCGAAGAATTCCGGCGACGAGCTCTTAAACTCCCCTATATAAGTTCCGTCAAGCTGAGCCTTAACCCAGCGGGCAGTATACTCACCACATGGTGCAGACGGCTTCTCTGCAGAGGTTATAGACTTAGGGCACTCCCTGCCCTCATCTGTCATATCAAAGCCGATCAATGCCACATCCTCAGGTATCCTGTACCCATGGGCTGTAAGCTTCGCTGCAACCCCCATTGCCATCTCGTCATTTGCACAGGCGATAGCTTCAGGCATATGATTCCCACGACGCTTCATAAGAAATTCTGCCGCCTCCGTACCTGAACGATATATGTACTTTCCATAAAAAATATCGTCCTCAGGCACAGTAATGCCATGATCTCTCAAGGCATCTCTGTAAGCCTTTTCACGCTGCATGGAATGAGGATGATTTTTTATTCCGTTTACAAATGTTATATCCCTGTACCCGTGATGTTCTATAAGATGGCTCACCAGATCGTAATACGGTGTATAATTATCCATCATAATGGTTGGGAAATTCTCACTTTCCTTGTCAACAACAACCACCGGTCCCTTAAATACATCCTTGATACGTTTCTCAAGCTTAAGCGCAACACCGGCAGTCTGTATGGTGTCCTTCAATATGACAATAGCGTCAAAGGATGAATAATTAATAAGATTATATATATTGGAATCTCCCACGCCCCTAGGCTGTGTCTCCTGGAATTTAAGAAGCATAGAAAAAACGCATACATCATAATTCTGTATATATGCCTGTTTTAAAAAACCACTCAGGAACGCATGCTGCATTTTATCTTCCGTCTGGGCAACCAACACCGCTATTTTTTTTCGTCCCATACCCGCACTCCTTTCAAGTAACTTTTAACAAATCTGAAGTCTGTCTTGAAACAATTTCCAAGCCCCATTTCCCGTCTGACTATTAAGTATATATTATCACAATGTTGTTTTTTTGTATAGTTTACCGTCAAAATTTGTGCATAATCACCAAAGGGAGAGCCCCTGAATCCAGGTTCTCTCCCTTCTTGGCAGTATATATTTGTGAATAATTGCAACAGTATTATGACACCTGCTCGAACTGTGAATTATACAGGTCAGCATAGAAACCGCCCTTCGCCATGAGCTCTTCATGGTTACCCTGTTCGATGATATCTCCATCCTTTAATACAAGGATGATATCTGCATTTTTTATGGTAGACAGTCTGTGGGCAATAACAAAGCTTGTTCTGCCCTTCATCATATTGTCCATACCCTTCTGTATGCTGTGCTCTGTTCTAGTATCTACAGATGAGGTTGCCTCATCTAAGATAAGCACAGGATTATTTGCAAGGATTGCTCTTGCTATGGTTATAAGCTGCTTCTGTCCCTGGGATACATTGGTTATCTCCTCGTTAAGCTCCATGTTGTAGCCGCCCGGAAGCGTGGTTATGAACCTGTGGGCATGTGCTGCCTTGGCTGCCGCTATAACCTCCTCATCCGTTGCATCAAGACGTCCGTATCTGATGTTCTCCATAATGGTACCCTTAAAGAGCCATGTATCCTGAAGAACCATTCCGAACACATTCCTCAGCTCTCTTCTGTTGAAGTCCCTTATGTCGTGCCCGTCAAGCTTGATAGATCCACCGTTTACATCGTAAAATCTCAGAAGAAGCTTTACTATGGTGGTCTTTCCTGCTCCGGTCGGACCTACGATAGCAACCTGCTGCCCCGCCTTCACATGAGCCGAGAAGTCCTTGATGATGATCTTATCCTCATCATATCCAAACTTCACATGGTCAAATGTAACATCACCTTTTATTCCCTCTATGGATACAGGGTTTTCTACTATCTGCTGTTCCTCGTCTTCCTCAAGGATCTCAAATACTCGCTCTGCTGCCGCAGCCATCTGCTGCATAAGGTTAGTAACCTGGGCTACCTGCTGTATAGGCTGTGTGAAATTCTTCACATATTGTATGAATGCCTGAATATCACCGATCTGGATAACTCCCTTTATGGCAAGGGCTGCACCGGAGATGGCAACGCCAACATATCCGAGATTTCCCACGAACATCATTACAGGCTGCATAAGTCCGGAGAAGAACTGTGCCTTCCATGCTGACTTGTACAGGGTCTGGTTTGCATCTGCGAATTCCTTCTTAACTGTCTCTTCCTTATTGAAGGCCTTTATTACTGTATGTCCTCCGTACACCTCTTCAACCTGACCGTTTATATGTCCCAAATATTCCTGCTGGGTCTTGAAGAACCTCTGTGATTTCTTAATAACAATACTCATAAGGATTATACTCACAGGCAGTATCAGTACTGCTATAAGAGTCATTAACGGGCTTATGGTAAGCATCATTATAAATACACCTACAACTGTGGTGATTGATGTTATAAGCTGTGTAATGCTCTGATTTAAGCCATTTCCCATGGTATCAATATCGTTGGTGATCCTTGAAAGCACCTCACCATAGGTTCTGCTCTCAAAATACTTAAGAGGCATTCTGTTGATCTTCTCTGACACATCCCTACGAAGCCTGTAGCATATCTTCTGGGTCACGCCTGTCATGATGATACCCTGAACGAAGTTAAACAGAGCACTGACACCATACATGGCAAAGACTATAAGAAGTATCCTGCCGATCTTATCGAAATTAATACCACCGTTTCCGCTTATTTTGTTCATGATACCACTTGCAAGCTCTGTGGTAGCCTTACCAAGTATCTTAGGGCATACTACATTAAATATTGTTGATCCCAGGGCAAATATCATTACTGTAAATACTGCAATCTTGTATCTGCCCATATATTTGATTATCTTGCCTATGGTACCCTTAAAGTTCTTGGCCTTCTCACCGCCGCCCATGACTCGGCCGCCACCCATTGGGCCTCCGTGGCGTCTCTGGCGATACTGATTATTCTGAGGCTGTGTATTGTTATTTTCTGCCATAATCTACACCTCCTCCTTATCATCTTTCATGCTTGCTTCTATCTCAGCTTCTGACAGCTGTGACTGGGCAATCTGTCTGTATTCCTCACAGTTTCTCATAAGCTCCCTGTGGGTTCCTATGCCTGCGATCTTTCCTTCATCTATAACAAGTATCTGGTCTGCATGTAATATGGTACTTACACGCTGTGCCACTATAAATACTGTACTGTCTGATACATTCTCAGATAATGCTTTTCTTACGGCTACATCAGTCTTGAAATCCAGAGCTGAGAAGCTGTCGTCGAATATAAGTATCCTAGGCTTTCTTGCTATGGCTCTTGCTATGGCAAGTCTCTGCTTCTGTCCACCGGATACATTGGTTCCGCCCTGGGCTATCGGTGCCTTAAAGCTCTCCGGCTTCTCATTTATAAAGTCTGTTGCCTGGGCTATGTCTGCGGCAAGCTTTACATCATCCTCACCGGCTGTCTCTGCACCGAACTTAATATTCGACTCTATGGTTCCTGAGAACAGAGCCCCCTTCTGAGGAACATAGCCTATATTACGTCTTACGCTGTCCATGGAGGCATCTCTTACATCTGTTCCATCTATTGTAATGCTGCCCTCGGTAACATCATAAAATCTCGGTATAAGGTTCACCAGTGTTGACTTTCCACATCCGGTACTTCCGATTATGGCAGTTGTCTGTCCCGGCTTCGCAATAAAATTAACATCCTTAAGTACATAATCCTCGCCATCCGGATATTTGAAGGATACATTGTCGTATCTTACAATGCCCTTAACATCCTTAAGCTCTACAGGATCTTTTCTGTCATTTATGATAATCTCGGTGTCAAGAACCTCTTTAATTCTGTCCGCTGCCACACCTGCTCTCGGAAGCATAATAGACATCATTGAAAGCATAAGGAAGGACATGATGATGAGCATTGTATATGTGATAAATGCTGTCATAGCACCAACCTGTAATGTACCCTCGTCAATTCTGTGGGCTGCAACCCACTCAATAAGTATGCTCACGCAGAACATAAGGAGCATAAGGAGCGGCATCATAAAGGTCATGACTCTGTTTACGAAGAGCATGGTCTTTGTAAGATCCTTGTTCGCCTCGTCAAATCTTTCCTCTTCCTTCTTCTCTCTGCCGAAGGCTCTTATTACGGGAATACCTGTAAGTATCTCTCTGGACACAAGGTTTACCCGGTCCACAAGCTTCTGCATGGACTTAAACTTAGGCATTGCAATGACCATAAGCGTTCCTATAAGTACAATTATCGCAATGACTGATATAACAATTATCCATCCCATATGCGCCCCGGTATTTATTACTTTTATTATTCCTCCCACAGCAAGGATAGGGGCGTAAAGCACCATTCTAAGGAGCATTACCGTAACCATCTGGATCTGCTGAACGTCATTTGTAGATCTTGTGATAAGTGATGCTGTGGAGAATTTATTTATCTCGTTATCGGAGAAGGATATGACCTTGGTAAATATCTGCTCTCTCAAGCTGCAGCCAACGCCCGCACCTACTCTTGAGGCAAGAAGGCCTACCAATACCATTGAAGCCACCATTAAGAGGGTCATACCAAGCATCTTCACACCTGTCTTGACAAGGTATGCTATCTGATCATGCTTGTAATCATACTCTGACATTTCATAACAGGTAACCGTACAGGTCTTGGCAGATGACTGGAAGTTCTCGTCTCCCATTTTATCCTTCATGGACTCCATAAGGCTTTTTAGAGTCATTCCTGAGCCGTCTGTATCCTGAGCTGTTCCCGGTGTCTGTGTTCCATCTATGCTCTGATCCGATCCCGGTATCCGTGTTCCATCTATGCTCTGATCCAATCCCGGCATCTGGTTTTCTTCTGTATTCTGACCATCTCCCGGCACCTGGCTTCCCACGGCTGACAGATCCATCTGAGACAATGCTGTCCACTGCTCTACTGTCAGATCATCAAGATCAATTCCTGTAACCTGAAGCATAGACTTCAACTGATTATCCTCCGTAGCAGTTGCCATCTTATATGGATAGAAATACATCATCATAGGTATCTGGCACGCTTCGTCAATATCATCAATATGCTCCTTCCCCTCGTCTGTCATGTAATAACAGCCGTCCTGTCCCTGTTCATAATATCTCTCCCATATGTCAGCATCTTCATCATTCATGAAGCCGTCTATGACTGTATATGCTTTCTCATTGATCTTATAGGGACTCACATGTTCAACGCCATAATTCTGTATACCTGTATCTATAAGTGATGAGGTATAGGATGGAAGTGCCAGATCGCATACCGCCTGTATGATCAACAGGACAAATATAACTATGACTGACTTCCAATATGGCTTTAAATTCTTAAAAATCTGCAGCATAGCTTTCTCCTTATTATTGTAATAGCCTTCATTAGCATTTCACCTGGTGATGGAATATATACACTCATATACATTCATATACACCCAGATATCCCAGCTACGGTTCTTCATTCTATCACCCGCTTTTTATACCGTCAATTAAATAAGAATAAACTTCTTATAAAATAATCCCACAGAAATAACAAAAGGGAAAAGGGTGTAAGCTACACCATTTTCCCTGTCATTGTAAATATATTTTATTGCTTATCTGCAAATACTGATTACATGATCTCCTTGATCCAGCCTTCAGGTCCTTCAATACGACCCATCTGGATACCTGTAAGAGTATCATAAAGCTTCTTGGTTACAGGACCCATATCTTCCATTCCGCTTGGGAAGCAGATCTCCTTACCATGATCATAAATCTTACCTACCGGTGAGATAACTGCTGCTGTTCCGCAGAGACCACACTCAGCGAAATCCTTAACTTCGTCGAAGTATACCTCACGATGTTCTACCTTCATACCAAGGATCTTGCTTGCAACATCTACAAGTGAACGTCTTGTGATTGATGGAAGGATACTGTCTGACTTAGGTGTTACGAGAGTACCATCCTTTGTGATGAAGATGAAGTTTGCTCCACCTGTCTCCTCAACCTTTGTTCTTGTAGCTGCGTCAAGATACATGTTCTCATCAAAGCCCTCTGCATGTGCTGTAACAATAGCATGTAAGCTCATTGCGTAGTTAAGACCAGCCTTGATATGACCTGTTCCATGAGGTGCCGCTCTATCGAAATCCGAAACCTTGATAGTAATTGGCTTTGCGCCGCCCTTGAAGTATGGTCCAACAGGTGTACAGAACATTCTGAACTGATACTCGCTTGCAGGCTTAACTCCGATTACAGGGTTGCTGCCGAACATATATGGTCTTATGTAAAGTGTTGCACCTGATCCGTAAGGTGGAACATATGCTGCATTAGCCTTTACTGTTTCTACTACAGCCTCTACAAATCTATCTTCAGGGAAAGCAGGCATCTCAAGTCTCTTAGCTGAGTCTACCATTCTTGCAGCGTTTAAGTCAGGTCTGAAGCACACGATTCTGCCGTCCTCTGTTGTATAAGCCTTGAGTCCTTCAAATACTGTCTGGGCATACTGAAGAACACCTGCACATTCGTTGAGTACAATATTAGCATCCTCTGTAAGACATCCTTCATCCCATGAACCGTCTTTATAATTTGATACATATCTCTTGTCTGTCTTTACATAGCCAAATCCAAGATTTGACCAGTCGATATCTTTCTTCTCCATGTCGATACTTCCTTTCAATTAAATACTTAAAATAGGATTAAATATGTTATATCACATTTATCTTGCATTTTCCATATAAGTATTAAAATTTCTATATTTTTTGTCAGATTTTTTTACATTCACTTTGTATTCTGAATTTCTTCTTCATAAAAAGAAATCCCTGTCAGACTTTTTTGCCAAAGTCCGACAGAGATCCGCTTTTATATACATTGGTGTTTTTATCCGACTGATCAGGTTATTACTCTTCTGTTCTTAATTTGCCCTCTTCAAATGTCTTAACAACCTCTTCTGATGGTGCCTTTGTTATAAGACTTACCAATACTGTTACTAAGAGACCTGCGAAGAATCCGGGAACGATCTCATATAGGCCTGTTGATGAAGCAAAGAACTTAAACCATACCATATCAACTGCAAATCCTGCAACGATACCAGCCAGTGCTCCCTGGTAGTTAAGTCTCTTCCAGTAAAGTGAAAGGAGTATTACAGGACCGAATGCGGAACCGAAAGCTCCCCATGCATTACTTACAAGGTCCATGATACTGCTGCAGCTTGGGCTATTGGCAATTATAAATGCCACAACGGAAATTATGATAACAACGATACGGCCTGCCCAGAGCATTTCCTTGTCTGAAGCATTCTTTCTGAACATTGGCTTGTATACGTCTGAGGCAAATGCTGATGATGAAGCAAGGAGCTGTGAATCAGCAGTACTCATTGAAGCAGCAAGGATAGCTGAAAGAAGTATTCCGGCAATAAGTGCAGGGAATATGGCTCTTACCATGCTGATGAATGCCTGTGATGAATCTGCCATAAGAGTTGGATCTGCACCGAAATATCTACGGGCTACAATACCTACTACAGAAGCCATTGCCACGATTATAATTGTCCATGTGCTTCCGATGATTCTTGATTTTTTCATTTCCTTCTCTGACTTGATGGATATGTAACGAACAAGGATGTGAGGCATACCCATGTATCCAAGTCCCCATCCAAGTCCTGATATTATTGTAATGATACTTGCCTTATCAAATGCTCCTGATGAAAGGAAGCTGTAATAATTAGAAGGAAGTACGTCCTCCGGTGTCACAAAGCCTGCTGCATTCATTACAAACAATGCAATAATAGGTGCTATAAGGAGTGCTGCCAGCATAAGAAGTCCCTGGAAGAAGTCTGTCCAGCATACGGCGTTGAAGCCTCCGAGGAATGTATAAACAACAATAATAACTGAAGCACCGATCATGGCATATGACTCTTTTATCCCCATTACTGTGTTAAACAATGTTCCGCATGCCTTTATACTTGACGCTGCATATATGCAGTAAGCTATCATGAAAATAATTGCACATGCCAGCTGAAGCACATGGTTTGTAGTCATAAATCTGTTTGTGAGATACTGTGGTATTGTTATTGAATCTCCGAACTTTATTGAAAGTCTCCTAAGTCTCGGTGCTATGAATACCCACGCACATACAGTACCTATTGCAAGACCTATTGATATCCAGGTCTGTCCAAGCCCATATGCAAATATACTTCCGGGCAGTCCCATAAGAACCCAGGCACTCATATCTGAGGCTCCGGCAGAAAGTGCTGCCACCATACCGTTCATGTTTCGTCCGCCAAGGAAGTAATCCTTCTCTCCGGCTTCTCCCTTCGACTTGAAGAAGAAGTATACACCTACTCCTATTACAAGCACGAAGTACGCAATAAATGCGATCAATTCGTAATTACTCATTTTTTCTCTTCCCTTTCTCTTTTTCTCTCTATCACATTAAAGTAAAAATACACGAAGTTAATTCTACACAAAACCCATAGAAAAATCAAGCCATATTAAATTTTAATATGGTTCTGACTGTATTTATAAAATTATATCAGCCAACAAAAATTAGTGTTCACTTTTCACTGTTTGAGTGCTATTATATACAGAAACATATCTGAGAAGCATGCCTTCAGGCATGCTTTTCGTGCTTTATAAATGGTTAGTCCGGGCTTAGCATGATTGCACGGGACTCACTCATTTTGTGAGCCAGGCCACATGAAGCAATCAGAATTTTAACAGACTGATGTTTAACAGACTGATGTTCACTATCAGGAGGGGATTTTTATGAGCAGGTGCGAAAACAAAGAAAATAAAAGTGACATGGCTATAGCCATGCGAATCTCAACAGTAAGTATCATATGGAATGTGGTACTATCTCTTGCCAAGCTTCTTGCGGGAGTTATAGCAAGCTCCAGTGCCATGATCTCTGACGCAGTCCATTCTGCATCAGACGTACTGAGTACCATTATCGTTATAATAGGAATACGTATATCCGGAAGAGCTTCCGACAAGAAGCACCAGTATGGTCACGACCGATTTGAATGTGTTGCTTCTATAATACTTGCAGATCTGCTGTTCCTTACAGGCTGCGGTATCGGATATTCCGGTATTAAGATAATTGCCCATGGCAACTACGGCGACCTTAAAGTTCCCGGTATCCTGGCACTTATAGCTGCCATAGTCTCCATTGTGGTTAAGGAGGGCATGTTCTGGTATACAAGAGCCGGTGCGAAGAAGATAAACTCCGGCGCCCTCATGGCTGATGCCTGGCACCATCGTTCCGATGCATTATCATCTGTCGGAGCATTTATAGGTATACTTGGTGCCCGGCTTGGCTTCCCGCTTCTTGATCCTATCGCCAGTATTGTGATCTGCCTGTTCATCCTTAAAGCTGCCTTTGATATATTCAAGGACGCCTTAGACAAAATGGTAGACAGCTCCTGTGATGAAAAGACCGTGAATGAAATAAGCTCAGCAATCTCAGAAATACCAGGTGTATGCCACACTGACTCTATTATGACAAGACAGTTCGGCAACAAGGCTTATGTGGATGTAGAGATTGCGGTGAACCCGGACATGTCCCTTGAAAAGGCTCACTCCATAGCTGAAAATGTACATCATACTATAGAAACTGATTTTCCGGCAGTCAAGCACTGCATGGTACATGTAAATCCGTATCATGGGGAGCCACAGCAGCCGTAAAGCTTAAAAACTAAATATTTGCCAAAAAAGGGGATAGACACGAAAGTGTCTATCCCCTTTTTTATAATTGGGTATCGTCCCCTCACATTCGATGGGATGCAGGTCGATTGTGCCATTCCGATATGTGCTTTCAGCACATAGGTGCAACCTCTAGAATCCCGTACCTCTGTTATCAATTATTCTATTTGCCTTGCCCTCTGATCTTGGAATGGTCTTAGGTGGCACAAGCTCAACCCTGGCACTGATAAGAAGTGTCTGCTTGATCTGAGCCTTGATCTCTGCTGCCAATGTCTCAAGAGCCTTAGTGTCATTGAATTCAAAGTCCTCTGATACTTCAACTCTGATTGTAAGCTTATCCTGTGAATTTACACGATCAACAACAAGCATATAGTGGGCTGACGTATCCTCAAATCCTAAAAGAACACCCTCAATCTGGCTAGGGAATACATTTACACCCCTGATTACTAACATGTCATCTGTACGTCCTGTAATACGGCTCATCTTAACAGTTGTTCTTCCACATGCGCATGTGCCATGGTGAAGTGTACAGATATCATGTGTTCTGTATCTTATCATAGGAGTACCTGTCTTGGTAAGGGTTGTAAATACCAGCTCACCCGGTGTATCATCAGGAAGTGCCTCACCAGTTACAGGATCTATGATCTCTGCAATGACATGATCCTCATTTATATGCATTCCATTCTTCTCCATACACTCAAATGCAACACCCGGACCTCCAATCTCTGTAAGTCCGTAGATATCCATTGCATCAAAATCAAGAAGCTCCTCAAGATGCTGTCGCATCTCCTCTGTCCAAGGCTCTGCACCGAAGCAGCCTGACTTAAGCTTAAGCTCCTCCGGCTTGATTCCCATTTCCCTGATAGTCTCGGCAAGGTATGTTGCATATGACGGTGTACAGCAAAGCATTGTTGATCCTAATTCCTTAAGCATCGTTATCTGTCTCTGGGTATTTCCTGATGACATAGGTAATACTACTGCACCAACCTTTGTTGCACCCTGATGTGCACCAAGTCCACCTGTGAAGAGTCCGTATCCGTATGCTATCTGAATTATATCATCCTTGCCACCGCCTGCGGCTGTAATTGCTCTGGCTACCATCTCTGTCCATACATCCACATCATGCTTTGTATATCCTGTTACAATAGGCTTACCTGTTGTACCTGACGATCCTTGGATTCTTACCATGTCCTTAAGGGGAGCAGCAAATAACCCATATGGAAAGTTATCTCTAAGATCTGTCTTCTGCATAAACGGCAGCTTGACAATATCATCTATTGTCTTTATATCTTCCGGCTTAACACCCGCCTTATCCATTCTCTTTCTGTAAGCAGGAACATTGTTATATTCAAGTTCGACTGTCTCTCTAAGCCTCTTACCCTGAAGTTCCCTTCTCTCTTCAAAATCCATACATTCCATCTCTCTGTTGTAGATGTAATGAATCTTCTTCTGTCTCATTTTTCATAGTCCTCCGTGTTTTATTACCAATACCCTATATCTGGGGCTGCATAAGCATATTTATATCAATTCACATGTACATATATCCGCATATGGTTCTATATATGCCTCTGCAAATATTTCTCCCGCCCTTAAGCTTTAGTACACTAAAGTTTTAAAAGAGCAATATCTATCGA
>ENA-OPFT01000920-OPFT01000920.1-human-gut-metagenome-genome-assembly--contig:-NODE-920-length-16258-cov-2.176757_pt1 | contig 16258 bp, 16 predicted proteins | sample MGYA00241714_ERZ501560 | MGnify/ENA primary metagenome ERZ501560 (study PRJEB25962, sample SAMEA2042392) | human gut metagenome | biome: human gut; feature: human-associated habitat; material: faeces...
CAAAAGAGCCTGTGATGTTCGGCAGTCCGGCCTCCACGGTGGTGTCCGCTGCGTGGCCGCTGCCAGCACCCATCAGTACCCGGTTCTGCGCAATCTCCTGCCATGTACCGCCGAACAGTGCGGCAGGGCTTGTACGTGCGGTGCTCTGGTAGATGCTGCCCACGGGAAAAGGATCCACGCTTTTCAAGCTTTTCAACAGCGCATCCACCTCGGCACGGGTGTAAAAGCTGCCACCCCTCATGGATTCGATCACGGCCTTCCACTGCTGCACCAGCGTGCCGGTGGGGATGCCATGCACACCATCCCGCATCACGCCGCAGACGGTCTCATCTGCGCGCGTGTCGTAGATGTCGGCGGCGGTAACGGCGGTGGAGCCTGCAGGGCGCTTGATCTCGGCAAGGCAGAGGTCGTAGATCAGCTCGGTGCGGGTGATGGCCGGGGCAGCAGGCCCGGCAGAATTCGGGACACCTTCCAGCACCTGCAGGCGGGTCTTTTTGGCGGCGGCATCGTAGCGCAGAACTACACGGTCAATGCGGCTGCGTACAGGGTCCGCTTCGGTGAGCACCACGGTGGTGGGCTGCTCCATGATGATGCTGCGGCCCTTGAACCGCGCCGGGCGCACCCATGCCTGACCGGCGCTCACCTGTACGCTCAGGCCGCCCTGTGCCGTGACGGCAAAATCTTCCTCGGAGCTGTATACGCCGCTCAGGCGGGTGGCGAGGTAACCCGAAGCGTCGTCGGCATCGTAGGTGATGCCGTTTTCGGGGTAAGTGATGATATCAGCCATAAAGTCCTCCTTTTCAGGTCTTGTGCCATGTGGGCGTGCCCAGCCGGATGGTGCGGGTGGTGCCGCTGTCCTCGCTCTGGGTGATGATGTCGGCCACGCGCACCATGGCGGTGTAGCCCAGCTGGGGCAGGCTTGCACTCAGCACATCGCCCACCTGCAGGGTATCATCGTCCACGTCAAACTCGATGCTGCCGGTGCGCAGCTGGGCCAGAAGCTTTTCGCCGCCCCGGTCAGCCAGCTTTGCCAGATAGCTCTGGCTGGTGCTGGTCTCGCCGTCCTCCGGCTGCACGTCACGGGCATCGACGTACATTTCCCGCCGGTCGGAGCCTGTAGCGTTCACATCGCCCACCCAGACGGTGGCGCGCTCGTCACCTTCGCCAGCGCCCTGCACAAGGGCGATGTTGGCGTAGTCGGTGTCGGCAAAGCTCCACCCGGCATTCAGCAGGTTGCCCCACCGGGGGCTGTATCTGCGGTTCGGGTCGAAGGTGGGCCGGAAGCACTCGAAGAGCAGCTTTTTCTTGCTGCCCTTGCCGTCCAGCACGATGCGGAACCCCAGATCACAGGCCTGCCCGATGGTCTTGCAGTAGTCGAACACCGTACCGCCGGAGGTCTGCTTTTCAAAGGTGGTGTCAAAGCCGTACTCGGTGCCCAGCGCAAGGCGGGGCCACGGCTTTGCGGCGCTCACAAGGCTGCGCATGGCGGCTTCGGCGTTCTGGTTCTTGATGCTCACCGCAGACACCCGCTTGGTCAGCAGCCATGTTGCCGGGTAGCCGGACACCACAAGGTTTGCGTCCTCGTTCTGGTTGGCGCGGGAGCAGATGCGCATGGGGATGCGCGGGCTTTCGTCGCTGCGCACCAGCCAGCGGCCCTCCTGCAAAAGCTGCAGGTTCTCGGCGGTGGGACGCACCTCCAGCGTGAAGCTGCCCTCGGAGTAATAGGGGCTGTCCCAGTAAAAAGACACCCACACGTCCACCCAGCCCACGCGGGCAAGGGTGTCTGCGTCCAAAACGTCTATTCTCATAACGGTTCGGGCAGGATGCCCGCCTCCATCGGGTAAAAGCTGACGGATGCCTGCAGGTAGCCGGAGCCGTTCTCGGCCTGCATACTCAGCATGTTATCGCCGGGCTGCAGCTCGGTGAGGGTGCTGTCCTCGTCCAGCTTTGCAAAGATGTTCTCGGTCACGCCTGCCCGGGTCAGGGTGCAGGCCAGCCGGTCAGAGGTGCTGCGGTAGATCTCCAGTGTCTCGTCCGGCTGCAGGGTCAGGTCAAAGCCGATGAAGGCCCCGGTCTGCAGATCCACCACCTTGGGATGCGTCACCGGCATGTCGCACCGCAGGGTGGCCGTGAAGGGCACCGGCAAGCTGCCCTCGTTGCGCAGCACTGCCGCCGTGCCGTCCCGCTTGATGCCGTAGATGTGGCTGTCGTAGCAGACAGGAAAGCGGAAGGCGGGCTCGTACCCGCCCAGCACGCTGCTGACGGCGTTCAGATCGTACCAATAGGGTTTCTCGCTGTAGAGCATCAGCTCACAGCGCGGGTCCGGCGTGTAGCTGGAAAAATAGGGCAATTTTTGCAGCACGAAGCGGGTGAAATAGTGGTCGCCAAAATAGAGGGTGCCTTTGGTGAAGTAGGGCAGCTTTTTGGTAAAAGCTCTTGCACGGGTCAACGCATCCCTGGCCCAGAACACGACCGACAGGGTGCGGGACACGCCGGAGACGCTCTGACCCTCCACGGTGTCGCCAATCTGATTGACACCCTGCGCGGTCTGCAGGTCCACATCCACCCCGTTCAGCGGGTCGAGAAAGTAGGGGGCATCGTAGTCCCAGCCCAGATGCAGGACGGCACCGGCATCAGTCACGATTTTGAGATGGTCCTTAAATAGCACAGTGTCCTCCTTTCATCGTTTGCGGGCCTTGGCCTTGTCGGCTTCCCAGCGGGTCTCGCGGGCAAGGTCGGCGGCGGTCTGAGCCTTGCTCTGGATGTACTGATTGATGGTGGTATCGCCCTCGCGGTGGTAGCTGCGGGCGGCGGACACCACCTGTGCTGTGCCGGATGCAGCCACGGTGCTGCCCAGACGCATGTTGTCGGAAAGCACCAGCGCCCCCGCCTGCCGGATCATATCGGCAAGGGCAGAGTTGGTCTTTTCCAGCGCCTTGGTGTTGGCGTTGATGGCATCTTCCAGACTACCGGTGCCGGTGGTGATGTCCACGCTGCCCATGCCGCCGGAGCCGGACGAACCGCCGCCAGAGGAACCGCCGCCGTGGCTTACGTTCTTTTTGGAGCCGCCCATGCTGCCCACGATGGCCGCAATGGCAACGCCCAGCGCGACCGCTGCCGCTGCCACGATCAGGCCCATCGGGATGCCGAAAACAGTCGCGCTCAGCGCGGCAGAAATGGCGGTCAGCATTCCCTCAAACGCTGCGCCGATAGTGCCTACCATGGTGGCCACGCCCGCAAAAATGGTGGGGAAGCTGGACAGCAGACCGCCGCTCAGGCCCTGACTGATGGCAAGGGCCGCATTGCTCAGCGGTGTTTTTAGCCCGCCGAAGATCTCTATCAGGGTGGAGCCGAGGCCCTGCGCCTGCTGCCAGACCTCAGAGAAGCCGCCGGTCAGGCCGTTCACGATCTGCCCGCCAAGGTCGATAGCTCCCTGCACCAGCTGATCGCGGGCACCGCCCAGCGCTTTGTTGAGCTTAGTCACGATGCCAAGGGCAAAATCATTGACCTGCTTTTTCTGGTCGGCAGTCAGACCGCCGTAGATGGTGCTTGCCACCCACTTGCCGATGCTCAGCCAGTCCTGATTCTTGACGGCGGTGTACAGATCATCGAAGGTGCCCAGCACGCCGGTATCTGCTTCGGTCTGCAGCTCCTTCCACAGGCCGTCAAAGGTGTCTGCAGCGGATTTCTTGGTGGTCTCGGCTACCTGCACGGTGCCGTCTGCGGCGATGGTCTTGACCCGCTCGATGGTCACGAGGGCACCGTCCACCACGTCGTCGTAGACCTCGGTGATGACCTGTTTCTGGGTCTCGGTGCCGTCGGTCAGGGTCTCGGTGACGGTCTGGGTGGTGGTCTTGACCCCGTCTGCCAGAGTCTCGAAGGTGGAGGTGACCGTCTTAGCGGTCTCCCGCACTGTCTCCATGGTCTGCTTGACGGTCTTGGTACCGTCCGCAGCCACCTCTGTGATGGTTTTGATGTCCTTCAGCACACCGCCCACCATCTGGCGGGAAGTCTCGGTGATGGTCTGTTTCTGCTGCTGTTTGCCGTTGGAAAGGGTCTCGTTGACCGTCTCCACCGTGCGGGTGATGCCGTCTTTCACGGTAGTGGTCGTGTCGGAGATGGACTTGACTACGGACGCAGTGACGGCTTTGGTGCTGGCGCTGGCCTTTTTGCCGGAGGTGCTGACAGCAGATGCGGCTTTGCCTGCGGACTGGGAGATGGTGGAGGCGGCTTTCTGGCTTTCGGCCGCTGCGGCCTTTGCTTCGTTCTGGCGATCAGTCCAGCTCTTGTTGCTGATGCCCTTGCCTGCCAGTGCGTCCTGATGCCGCTGGTCACGGTTCATTTCTTTGCCGTTGTAGGCTGATGCCACCGCAGAAGCAGCGCCGGACGCGATGCCGGTGGTGGCGGCATTGCTGGCCGTTCCAACGAGGTTGGCAATCAGGCCGGACACCCACGAGGTGAGCTTGCCCCACACGCCTGCAATGCCGTTGATGATGCCCTGAACGATGTTCTCACCAATATGGCCGAACTCGTCCATGTTTCCGTCCCAGACACCCACCAGCTTTGCGATGCAGGCGAGGGCTGCTTCGGCCAGATTTTCGATGCTGCGGATGATACCGTCCACCAGCGTGGTCAGCATAGCTGCACCGCACTTGAGGATGTCCGGCAGATGGGCAATCAGAGCAGCTGCCCATTTGGCGATCAAGCCAGCCGCCGACGTGATGAGCTGGGGCAGTGCTGCGGTGATGCCGGTGATAATGCTCTCCACGAATTGGACACCCTTATCCATGATGTCGTCAGCGTGGTCGCCGAGGTAGTTCACCAGCTCGGAGATAATGAGTGCTGCGCAGACGATCAGCTCCGGCAGGTTGTCGATGATGCCCTGCGCCAGAGTGCCTAGCACTTCGCCTGCGGTGTCCAGCATTGCGGGCATGGCGTCAGTCAGGCTTTGGGTCAGCTGAGTAATGATGTCCACGCCGGTCTGCATCAGGCCGGGCAGCTGCTCGGCAATGCCTGCCGCCAGATCGGAGATGATCTCTCCGGCAGCGGCCAGCATGGCTTCCGGCCCGCCCTCAGACAGGGCGGTGGTCAGCTGGGTGAGACAGTCTGTGCCCCACTGAGTGGCATCGCTCAGAGAGGATTCCAGCGAGTCATACAGGGTGATGCCAAAGTTCTGGGCAGCCGTCTGCATGGTCTCCACCTTGTGCTGAAAGGTGTCGGTCATGGTCTCGTAGGCGGTCTCGGTAGCGCCTGCGCTGTTCTGCATCTGGCTGAGCACATCGTTGAAATGTTCAGCGCCGCCGGATGCTAGTGACAATGCACCGGTGCCTGCTTCCACACTCGACCACAGACCTGCAAAGGCAGTGCTGCTGCCGCCGACACTCTGATACAAAATCTGCAGAACATCGCCTAGGCTCTTGCCTTCAGCATTCAGCTGAGCAAAGCTCTTGCCGGTCTGTTTCTGCAAAATTTTGCCGACAGTAGAACCGGCATCGCCAAGTTCGTTGAGCATGGACTTGGTGTAGGTGGTGGCTTCTGCCGTGGCAATACCATTTGCGGTCATGACGGCCAGACCACTGGACAGATTTTCGACGGTCACGCCATACGCTGCAGCCAGAGGAATGACCTTGCCCATGCTGGACGAAAGCTCATCCACGCTGGTTTTGCCCAGATTCTGGGTGGTCAGCAGCACATCCGATACATGGGTGGCCTGATCTGCACTCAGGCCATAGGCATTCAGCGCGGTGGTCAGGATATCGACCGCCGAACTGCTGGAAGTGAAGCCAGCAGCAGCCAGCTTGGAAGCCTGTCCGGCAAAAGCTACGGCGTTTGCCGTATCCTGTCCGGCGCTGATGGCCTGATAGGCTGCTTCGGCAATGTCTGCGGCGGCAACGCCCATGCTGCCGGATGTATCAAGGATCTGTTTGTTCAGATCGCCCACAGAGACCTTGCTCGTGTCGGCGATGGTGCTGACCTTGGCAAGGGCTGTCTCGAACGATGCACCAATATCGACCGAGGAAGTCACCAGCTCGGCCATTTTGCTGCTGGCCGATTTTACAAAGTCAGCGATCAGATTACCAGCAGCCACCGTCATGCTGGAAATGCCATTGGTAAAACCGCTGGTATCCAGTTTGGTGTTGCCGGTAACGTCAAAATCAAATGCCACTGTGTCCACCTCTCATTCGGAGCGCGGGCACAAGGGCACAGGCTGTTATAACTTGATCTCTACCTCCCGCTTACAGGCGGGATTTTTGCATTTTACCCACAGGCCATGGGCGGATGCGGCATTTTCTGCCCACACCGGCAGCGCCCGGCCGCAATAGGGGCAGGGCACCGGGGCGCGGCTAGTGCCGGAACCGCGCAAGGAACGCGGCATCGTGCTCTTCGACCGAAACGACACGGGCGGCACCCCCTCTCAGCTCAGCAGGCAGGGCAAAGCGCTCCTGCAGGTCGGCGTAGCGGTCGCGCATGGAGCCTTCGTATTCCGAAAGATCCATGGTGCGCCAGCTCATGATCTTTGCCATGAGGGTATCCTCCGGCAGGGCGGCGAACAGCGCCCGGAACCGGAACCAGTGCACCTTTTCGAGGGTCAGGTCGATGCCGTAGGCCTGCTGGAATGCCGCCACGATGTAACCGGCATCGCACTGGTAGTCGAAAGCGGGCGGCTTTTCCGGGCCGTTGTCAGGTTCACTTGCAGTGCCTGCTGCGGCCTGCTCACCGGCACGGTAAAAATCCACCATGCAGCCGTAAGCATCGGGGAGCTGTTCCGGCGGCACAGGCTTATGATAGAACCGCTCCATGATCGCAAGGGCTTCTTCCGGGTGTTCGCCGTCTAGCCTGCCGTGGGCGTAGGCGTTGGAGAGCCGCACCATGTGCCGGAAATCCGGGTCGATGCGTCTGCCGTGCCAGCTATCCGGCAGATGTGCCGTCAGCAGATCAGCCATTTTCCAGCGCTGCCAGCTCAGCCAGCAGCTGCTTGCGGCGGGCGGCATTGTCCACCCGCTCCACCATCCGGGCGGCAGGCGGCGCGGGATAGCTCACAGGCGGCTTGTGCCTGTTCTTTTTGGCCTGTGCACGCCGCTGCTCGCGGTTCATGAGCTGGGCAGGCTTTGCGGCATAGCGCTGTTTCTCGGCGGCAAAGGCATTGCCCAGTTCCTCGATCACGTCATAGATGGGGGCCATGTTGTTTTCATCCAACCCCAGACGGGCGGATGCGCCTGCACCGAGGATCTCGTCGATGCAGTCCATGGCAATGCGTGCCTGTGCACGTGCATGGTCGCCCAGACGGACGCCACCGCGCCGGAACTGCTCCGACTCCTCGGCGCTCCGGCGCTGCATCCGCTCGTTGGCATCCTCAAAGCGGTCAAGGTCGTTGGCGTTCATCAGGGAAAATTCAAATTCCTGTCCACAAATAACCATATTCTGGCTCCTTTCTTGGGCCGTGCCCCGGTTCTGCCCCGGAGGAATAAGCTTTGTTCACGGCATAAAAGATCCCCGTTCCGGGTATGGAGCGGGGACTGTGTTTGAAAAAAAATCAGCCCTTGACGGCCTTGACGGCCTTGGCAGGCTCAGCGGACTGGGTGGCGGGGTTGTAGTCAAACTCGTCCGGCGTGCCGATGGCCTTCACGTCGCAGGCAAAGGTGGCCTTGGAACCGGCTGCACCGCCTACGTCGCTGGTGACGATGATGGCAGCGCGGCCCTTTTCGCCCTTGCCGGTGCGCAGGCTGAAATAGATGTACGGCACGATGATATCGCTGCCGGTACCGTATACGATCTTGTGGCTCAGCACAAAATCCTGAAAAGCATCGCCCACGCAGCGGTCGCCGTTGACGGTAAGGGTGCGCTGGGTGCCGGTCTTTTCGGTGACGTTGCCGGTACGGATGTACTGAGCATCCTCGGTGGTGGCGTTCAGGGAGCCGGAATGCTCCTTCACATGGTCGGCGCAGACGATCCACTGGCTTTCCTTGGTCTGGGTGCTCTCGATCTGGAACGCCAGCACAAAATCGTTCGCCGTCTCAATGCCGGTATACGACGCGCTGGGCGTGATGCCGGACTTGGTAATGGCTTCAGATACAGTCATATCAAAACTCCTTTCATTTGGGCATGTAGTAGGTCAGACGCATTTGCAGCTGCATCTTACAGCTGCCCGCGCTGTTTGTGACGATGTAGCCGCTGTTCGTCACGGCAATGCCGGTGGGGGTTTTATTCCCGCCACAGGCCGAGAGGTCGGGCAGGTTGTGCCGGGCGTCCTGCCGCATGACCCACTCGGTGAGCTGCTCGAAAAAGCCGCTGTTCTGGATGCTGACGGCATCCACCTCGCTGTACTCCCGGCGGCTGAGGAAGAGGTAATTCTTCGCCATTTCCCAGCCGGAGATGTACTCGGTGATGATGGGATCACCGGGGCTGTCCTCGATGGAAAAGGCAGTGGATTCTTCTTCTAGCCCGGCAATGCGGAAGGCCGCACCGGTGGCTTCCTGCTCGTCGGCGATCAGCGGGCAGGTCTTGAGCCATGCCCGCAGGGCGGCAATGGTGGGCTTTACGGGTTCGCTCATTTGTTCCCTCCCAGAAACTGCTTTGCGGCATCGTGGGCGAACTTTTCCAGCTCGTCCTTGTGGTCGGCAATGGCCCGCTGGCCCCAGTAGGAGCCGCGCAGGCCGTTCTCACCATGCAGACCCTTGCCCTGTTCGTGCAGGTAATACTGCCTGCGGGCATAGGGCGTATTGTACACCAGCAGACCTTCCTTGAAGTCGGATGCCTGATTCACGCTGTTCTTCAGCGTGCCGGTGTCAAAGGGCACATAGGGGTCTACCGTTGCCGCCACTTTCTGTGAAAAGGCAAACTGCAGCTTTGCGAACCGCGCATCCATGTCGGCCTGAAAGCCGGGCCGGAAGGTGATCTTGAAATCAAAAACCGGTGCGCTCATACGATCAGCTCCCTTCCACGTGCCAGTGGGGCAGCAGCGGCTCCCGGTTATCGGAGACAGCCGCCGCCGTGCAGCACAGGTGCGTTTTTTCGAGTTTGGCATACTCGGCTTCGGTCAAGGCAGGCACCGCGCCCTGCACCAGCTTCCAGCCGCGTTTCAGGGTCCAGTGTTTGGCCTTCTCGGCAGCAGGCAGAGCCGCCCACTGAGCGTAGGGCAGATAGCCCATGGTGCACACGCTGGCCGGGATGCGGACGTGGGTGGTGCGCTCCGGGTCTTTGGCAGTGCCATTGCCAGAGGTGGAGCGGCATTCCCGCCAGCTGCAACCCGGGAACACCCAGCACACCGGCCTGTCGGTTTCGGTGGCGGTGTCGTGGATGAGGTTTACCACGGTCACGGCAGTCTGCATCAGTCAAGCCCCCTGTACAGTAAGTCATGCGGGTCATTGCCCAGCGCGGTGCGGAGGATCTCATAGGCTTCCTGCCGGGCGGCGGCGGTCACACTGGCATTGCTGCAAAAGGTGACGCTGTAGCCGTCGTTGGAGCCGCTGGCAGCACCCGGCACAGCACCCGCCGCAGATGCAGCGGCCAGCAGGCCGACGATCTGCCCGCAGGCATCTGCCAATGCTTCCCGGCAGGCCTCGCACCCGGCAGCGTGGCTCTCCGCCCGGCCAAAGGTGGCGGCATCGATCATGCGGGAAGCACGGCTGCACAGCACACCGAACGCCGTTTCTGGCACCATGCCGCCCGCCGCCGTGTACTGGTCATAGGTGCAGTAGAGCATGGCCTTACGCCTCGATGCGCTTGATGTACAGGGTCTGGGGCTTGGACACCTTGATGCCGTACACCTTGCGGCCCTGCACAGCGGATGCGCCGATGTACTTGCCGGAGCCGCCCAGATCCTGCAGGTGCACCGGGGTCTGCCACTCCATGACGCGGTGGCACCAGTTGGGGTGGCCGCAGATGAACTCGGTGGTGGTTTTCTTGCTGGCCACGCGGGTGGTGTTCTCGAAATCCATGTTGTTGGACTCGTACACCGCAAAGCCCGCGATCTGACCCACTGCGCCGGTCTGCACCAGCTGCTGGGACAGATCGCCCTGCTTGATGAAGCGGTCGTCCTGCATGAGGATCTCCAGATACTCGGGGCTGACGATCATCCAGCGGCCGGCCTGCGGCACGCCGTTGCGGCTCAGGGTGCGCTTTGCGGCCAGAGCTTCCTTGTAGGCGGTGGAAGCGGTGCAGGCGGTCTTGGTGGCGCTGATGTTGGCACCCGCTGCGCCCTGCAGCGCCTCGATGGACTTCTTGTCGATGGACAGAGCCATGGAGTAGCCTGCGCTATCCAGACGCTCGGCGGTGATGCCGTCGGGCACGGATGCAGCGTCAAAGCCGTCGATGATCTCGTTCACGGCCTCGTCGTTGTCGATGTCCAGATCCAGATAGGTGGTGGTGCCGGCATCGGCATCCACGCCGTTTGCCTTGTCGTAGGCCTTGACGGCAACCTCAGTGTCGCGGACAGGAATCTTGACCTTACCGGCCTTGGGGCTGCCCTCGTAGCGGTTGTTGAAGATGGTATTGTCGCGGGTGACCAGAGTCGCACGCAGCTTTGCATCTACCAGAGCGGAATAACGCTCCTGACTTGCATGTGCCATAGGGATCTCCTTTCGTTGTTACAGGTTCAGTTCAGGGTTCAGGGATTTGAAAGCGGCTTCCACACCATCGCTCTCGTTGGCGGGCGGTGCACCGTGCTCGGCTCCGGTGGAGACCACGGCCACACCGGCTGTACCGTCCTCACCAAAGGCCCACGGATTCGCCTTGGCAGCATCGTCCAGTGCCTTTGCAATGTCGGTACTGCGGTCGGCAGAGCCCTTCAGGGCGTCCAGATCCAGCAAAGCCCGCACTGCCTTGACGCTGCGGCCCTTCTTGCTCATGATGGCGGCATTCAGGGCGTTATCGAAGGCAAAGCCCTCGGCCTGCACCTTCATGTCGGCCTTCAGCTTGGTGACCTGTTCCTGCAGGCCTGCCACATCCACGCCTTCAAAGGCTTTCAGGCCGTCCTGCGCGGTCTTGAGCTGAGCGTTTGCGTTGTCCAGCTGGGCCTGCAGAGCCGTGGCGGCAGACTTCTCCCGGTTGATGTCTGCGCCGTTCTCCTGCATGATCCAGTTCAGCTGTTCATCGGTGATGCCGGGGATCTTGTTCTTCACGTCTTCACGCTTCATGGTGGAAACTCCTTTCGTGTGTGAGACCTCAGTTTTTTACACTGTTCTCTGTCAGTGATCCGGTCGTGGGCGGGATACGCGCCGCCCGCCGCATGGTGCCGTTTGCAGGGATCGAACCTGCCGCTTCCGGCTTTGGAGACCGGTGCTCTGCCAACATGAGCTAAAACGGCATAAAAAAAGCACGGTGCAAACTGCATCGTGCTTGATATCGACTAAAACAGGGGTGTTTTAGCCGGTGTTACTTTTTGGGGTGCGGGTGCGGCGTGTATTTATCGTCCTGCGCGGTCTGAATTGCAGATACGATCATGAAAAACAGCCGGGCACCGTTCAGCAGAACGATCTCAAGCAGCGCAAGGATCATCAAAACAACAAGAACCGTAGTAACCATAGTGTACCTCCTGAAAAATGGGTAAAAGAAAACCACCGTCCGGCTGGATGGTGGTTAATCCTTATTGGCAAGAGCTTTGAGGTATTCCCCATACAGACGCTTTTGTTCTGCACGCTCGGCATCAATTTCGGGAGTAGAAATAACCCCTCTGCCGGGGACTGTATGTGTACGCCGATATTCAGCAATGAGCGCATTTTCACGCCGGACGCTTTCCTTTGTGAGCTGGTCAATCTGTTCCAGAGTATAAATCATGTTCGCTTCTCCCTGTGATAGCACTTCAAGCCAAGTCTGCGGCATGTTTCGTCAATAATGACATGCTGGATATTTTCTTCATAATCATCGAAGCCATACCCTCTGCTTTCCATTACGGCATTTCGCTCCTCACGAACTTCCTCACACACGGCTTCCCACTGCTCAAACGTGATATTTTCAGGTACAACAAAGCGATAGCGGTATTTGTAGTCAACCGCTTCCATGACAGCAGTACCGTCAGCGAATGCGCCGGGGATATCTGCGTCTGTGCTAAAAGAATATTGCGTGGTTTTCGGTGGATGGGTGTGAATGTTATAACTGCCTTTCAGTTTACCACCCAGATACGAACAGTCAACCCCTCTGGGATTGTTGTCGGTCATATAATGGACTTCGCCATCTTTTGTAATGACCATCATATGCTCAACGTCAGATTTTGCATAGCCAGAACAGAACGAATTTTTAAGCGCGTCAACCTGTTTCGTGTTGGTCGTATCGACCTTTCCCAAAACTTTACGCACGGTTTTTCCATTCTGTCCAGATGCGCCGCCGCTTCCTCGTGTACTTTTAGCCTCAGGAAGCTCTGCCTTCCGTGCCTGTGCGCTTGCCTTACTGCCCTCGCTCCGGCCAAACTTCGGCACGCTGACACGGGCGCTGTCCACTCTGCCGCCGGTGGCCTTGGTGAAATCACTCAGGCTCTGGCGGGCGGCTTTCAGGCGCACAGCACTGTCAGTGGTGTCCAGCCCGGCAGCATCCTCGGCCAGATACCGCTTTTTCCAGCGGCGGACGTTCCGCTCCCGGGCGCGCTGCATCTGGGATATCTCGTAAGCGGTGTACTTTTTGCCGTTCCACTCGATGTCCCGGGCGTTCAGCTCCCGCAGCTGCTCCTGCGTCCATTGGGGCGGGTCGCCCAGCTCCGGGAACACCGCGAAAAAGGTGTGGCGGCAGTTCCAGCCGCAAAGGCCTGCGCCGGTGCCGTAGCCGGTGGCAGCTTCAAAATCCGGGTAGTGCTTGCCCTTGTAGTCCACCGCGCCGCCCCGGTGAAAGCGCCTGCCCTGCCACTCTGCATGAGAAGGACGGGCACCGCCGTGGGCGGTCGTCTCCACAAATTCGCAGCCCATTTCGTCCATGCGGGCCACCTGCAGCTTGCCAGTCGTCTGGTTTACACCGGTGAGCACGGCACGGCGGGCGGCCACCTCGATGCTGTCCTTGTGGCCGCTGGGATATGTGACCATGGGCATGTCGTCTGCAAGGCTGTCCACAGCCTGTTTGACGGCGGTTTTGTAGTCGAAGGCACCGGTGCTCACCTTGAGCCATGCAGCGTCCAGTGTACGTTCAAAGGCCCCTGTGACGGTGTTTGCCGTGGTGGCGGTGAGGTTCTGCCATGTGCCGCAGGTCTGGCGGGCACCGGCGTCTAACAAATTGTTCAGGGAGGCGCTCTCTTCAAAAGGGGGCGGCTCCATGTCGTAGTGGTAATAGATCGCATCTTCACGCTCTAAGGCTTCGGTCGCGGTCTGCAAAAGCAGCTTGCGGATGGCCGTTTCGCTCTTGCCGGTGTACTTCGCCAGCAGCTTCACCACGTCGTTGCGCACCGCTTCGGTCTGCTGGTAGCGCCACAGCTGCCAGTTAGCGGTGGGGGTCACGGCGTCCATCTTGCCGATGCGCCGGGCAACGTCCTGTAAGATCGCGTCCTCGACCTGCTGCCAGAGCTGCACAAAGGCATCCGGCATCTGGTCGAGATAAGACGGCGGCAGCATCAGGCACCCCCGAAGGTGAGGGCTTCGTCAGTGTGGCTGTCTGCCTTGGCTTCTTCTGTCCACTGGTGGGCTTCCTCCTCGCTCAGGCTGTACCGGGCGGCGAGGTAGCGGCAGCGGGGCACAAGGCCCGCAATGGCGTCCTCCCGCAGCTGGTTTGTGCGTTCCTGCTCACTGACGATGTAACTGTCGTCCCAGTTGACGGAAATGCTGGTCTCCGGGTCCACCGGTGCGCCCAGCAGGTTCTTTGCCGCCCACAGCATGGCACGCAGAATGCCGATCAGTGCCGTCTCGATGGGGATCTGGTTCTTGTTGGCGTTCTGCACCAGATCCTGACGGCTGCCGGTGTACTCGGTGGCGGTGGTCACGGTGCCCTGATCGAACTTATAGCGGTGGCAGCCCAGTTTGCACTTGAAGCTCATCATGTCCAGCGCGTCCTGCACCGCCTGATGGTTGGAGGCCGTGCGCAGGTCGGGGTTGTACTCCCGCCATGCAGCAGGCTGGTCGATGCTGCCATCCGGCGCAGGCAGTTCGTAGAAGATCTGGCGGTGGACGGAATCCGGCGGCACGGCGTGTTCCTTGCCTTCCTTGTCCACCCATTTTTTGCACAGGGAGCGGTCATAGAAGATCTTCTTGCCGCCGAGGCGGATGTCCTGCCGGTAGTTGTCGAAGGCGTAATCCACCATCTGCGCGGCGTCCAGCGCTTCGGAAAAGATGCTCATGCCCAGCCCCACGCCGCCGTCAAGGTTCTTGACAGCAGCCGGGCTGAACAGGCTGAACCATGCCGGTGCGCCGGTGACCGTGATGCTCTTTACCGTGCCCGGCGGGGTCTTGTCCTCGGGGATCTTCGCGAATTTCGGCGTGCCGGAGATATCGTCCGTCACCTCAAACCATTCGTTGGTGATGGCGCGGCTGCCGTTCCTGACCGTGTGGGTCTGCAGGTAGACGGCAGGCTTGCCGCCCATCATGCACTCGGACACAAAGGCCGCTTCGGTCACAACGCCGCGCTCCACGCTGATGGGCAGGATGCAGCAGGCGGGGTCGTAGTCCAGCCGGATGCTCCCCTGCGGCGAAGGCAGAGCGTTGCCGGAGGCATCCACCGTCAGGTTCTCCACGCTCATCACAAAAGCGCCGGTGCCCGACCAGTAGGCCTGCTCCACCAGCCGGTTTGCGTTCTCCCAGAAATGCAGCTGCCGCAAAAGGCCCCCGGTCTGCTGTTCATCGCTGCCCAGCAGATAGGCAGAGGTGGCTGCATCGCCGATCTGGAGAGTGGTCTTGTCGTTGAGCAGCAGGTTTGCCCAGTCCTCGCAGACGTGCTTCGGCATCCGCAGGGAAGCCAGACGCCGCGACATGACGCTGCCGTCCGGTGCGTCCTCTTTCTGGTCGTGGATGTCGGGCACGTCGCCCTTCCACCACTGCCGCCAGACTTCGATGTTGCCGTAGTAGTCCGCATCGAGGTGAAGATGCTTTGTTTTGTTCAGGTAATCGATAAAAGCGGCAACGTTCATCTTGCAGTCAGTCTCCTGTAATCGCGTTCGATGGTGTACTCGAACGCATCCAATGTGTCAATGTCGGTGGTGCCGTCGTCCAGACGCTCATCCACGCCGGGGTGCTTCTGGCTCCACAGGGCGCTGGCAAGGGCGTCCCGCAGGGTGGCGGCTTCCGGCAGATACCAAAAGCGCCCGCCGCCCATCAGGATGGACGTCAGGCGGATTCGGTCGATGATCTGGATCTTGGCGGAGTTGTTGACCCGGTCGGCCAGCCAGGAAAGCGGGCAGGCCCGCAGCCGGGTGCGGATGTGGTTGATCAGCGTCTGTTCGGCGCTGTCGCAGAAAAGATAGTGGATCTCGCCGTACCGTGCGAACACGGCGGTGCAGAACTCAATGAGCTGCGCGGCGAGGAAGTCTGCATCCTGATCCTTCGGGTCGATGCGGGCGGATGCCAGACCCACGACCCCCGCGTAGTAGGGCAGGATGCCGGTGGCCACGAATGCGTGCCGGGAGCCGTTGCCGCCAAAGTCCACCCCGATGTGGATACGCCACGGGCGGCAGGGCTTGTCCGCAGGCCAGAGGAAACGCCCATCCCCGGCGGCAATGCTGTCCGCAAAGGGCCGGTAGATGATACCGCCCGCTGCAGCCCACTGGCCGAGGATAAAGCGGTTATAGTAGACCGTGCCCGCGTACTCCTTTTTCAGCTGAGCCACGAACTCCGGCGGCAGAGTGGGGTTGTCGTCGATGGTGTAGGCCTGACAGTAGATGTCCGCGTCGCTGTCCAGAAACTGCTTGAACCAGTGCTGTGGGTTATCCGGGTTGCAGGTGCCGTCAAAATGGCTGTGCGGACAGGACAGACGGCTTTTCAACATCTGAAATACACCTTCGTCCCATGTGGTGATCTCGTCCCCATAGGCGTACTCGAAGGCTGCGCCCTGAATGCGGGCAATGTGCTTTTTGTTGTCGGCACCCAGCACGTACACCTTGCGGCCAAACAGCTGCACGATGTTGCCGGACGCCGAGGTGCGCACCACGCCCACAAGCTCCGGACCCCAGAGGGTCCGCATGGGCTCCAGCACGTTGCGCTCCAGCGTGCCGAGGGTGTTGCCCAGCATGACGCAAAGGCCCTCGTCCCGGGCCGCGCAGATGCGCTTGGGGATGGTAACAGCGCAGTCCAGATAGGTCTTGCCGGAGCGGGTGGCCCCAGTCTTGACGTTCCAGCGGTGGGAGCAATTGCGCAGG
>ENA-OPFT01000921-OPFT01000921.1-human-gut-metagenome-genome-assembly--contig:-NODE-921-length-16249-cov-4.087810_pt1 | contig 16249 bp, 6 predicted proteins | sample MGYA00241714_ERZ501560 | MGnify/ENA primary metagenome ERZ501560 (study PRJEB25962, sample SAMEA2042392) | human gut metagenome | biome: human gut; feature: human-associated habitat; material: faeces...
GCCACACCGGCTTTAAAGATCAGTCTGCCCCCCTGCATCAGCACGGACATATCGTCGATATGGTGTTCGAGATCTTGGGCAAACTCATCCGTAAAATATTGCCGGAATTTCGTCGTAAACCGATACATGCCATCTGCTTTTTCTGCCTGTTCGCTCCGCAAATGTTCTTTCAGATAACACAGATATTTTAACAGGATCCGAAGCAGTTCCAAAGACTCCGTGATCTGCACAACCTTATTGCTCGTCTTCTTAGACGTATATTTATGGATTTCCTGCATCGCCTCTTTCGCGATACGGTACATTTCTTCGTAAAATTCGGGATGTGCCACCGCATCTGACACCATCTGCTGCCGGAAACGAAGCGTCGTTTCATCCGTAACCGGGCACAAAAGCACACGCTGGCAATTGGTAAATATTTCCTCATCCTCTTTTGCCATTGCCCGAAGGATCACCGGAAGATTCAAATCCTTGCTCATATCCTGCGGCATCCCATAACGTTTTGCCGCTCCCTGCTGTTTTTCCGGATATAAAAGTGCTACGTCAAACATGATGAATCCTCCTTTTTATCTCCGCGTAGGTCAATCCATATTTTTCCACGATCGGCTCAACATAACCTTTGCCCTCTGCTTTCTTCCGGCGGATCTTAAACGTCCGCACTTTGACATTCCCCTCGATCAGGGATGCCACCTGACTGACGATCTGCTCATTTTCCTCCGCAAGTTCCTCAATGTGTGTGACATAAATCCCGTAGCAGTCACGGGCTAGAAAATGGTCAATCACGCGCCGTCCCATGTGATACGCATCGTACGTCGCCGCCGACGTGAAAAGTTCATTGATGATGACAAATACATTCCGCTTCTCCGCGTGCATCATTCCGGACAGGCGCACCAGTTCTTCCTTCAGTTTACCGCGGCCGCTCTGCATACTCTCTTCTACGGAAAAATGCGTCAACAGTCCGTCAAAGAGCGGAAGTTCTGCCTGCTTTGCCGGCACCGGAAAGCCCATCAGGGAAAAATATACGAGCTGCCCTGCGGCTCTCGCAAACGTCGTCTTGCCCCCCTGATTTGGCCCCGTTATAACAAAAAAGCGTTCTTTTCCCCGGTAATAATAATCGTTCGCAACCGTCTCTTTTCCCTCTTTCTGGTTTTTCAATGCCAGTGCAAGATCATAGCCGCCAGTCACTTCAAATGTCGTATCCGAAAAGGACGGCATACAGAAATCATAATGAAAATATTCCATATGGTGCCGGAATTTAAGGATCGACAGATAGACACAGATTTCCTTATGAAACTGCATAATCTCCGGCTGATAGATATGCGGTTTCGACTTCCCAAATTCTTCCAGTTTCTCAAACGGTTTCGGAAACTTTTTCTGCAAATATTTAAAAATGCGCTGTTCCAGCGGAGTACCTGCTTTTCCGCCCGGCAGAAGGTTTCCCATCTTTCCGGGATGTCGTATCATCTGTGGATATTTTTCACATAAATCCTTTACATAATCGTCTTCCACCACCGAAGGAAGGATGGCAATATGATCTCCCTCAAGCCGCAGACTGTAACGCAGTTTTCCCAGTTCTTCACTGGTCAAAAGCGCCGCATCATGATACGCTTTCACCTCCGGCTTCTGCATCTCTTCTTTGCACATCTCCAGAAACTTCTGCCATCCGCGCGCCTTGCAGTTCCGATTTTCCAAAAATGCGATCAGTTCATCCACCGCCGTAAAATACATTACCGCCACTTCCAGTTTCCAATGCGCCTTGCTGAGTTCGTCCGTGATCTGCTCCCCCGTCTCCGAATTTATGTAGGCTTCATTTTCCTGCGCCCGCCGAATCAAATTTACAAAATCTGTAAGTTTATCTTCCATTTCTTCATCGATTTCCCGAAGCACATCCTGACGATATTGAATCTCTTCTTTTCCATCCGGCATCTGCCGGAAAAACTCCCGCAGATCGTAGATGCCAAGCTGCGCATTGATCTCCTCGATCCACTGCGTCAGATTGAGGTCATCATAAAATTCCTGCCGTTCTTCCTCCGCCTCCCGGACTTTTCCTAAAATACTAAATGACATAATCACCCTCGCTTTCTTTTTCGCTGCGTTCTCTTATGTTTTATTATACCTTATTTTCCTATTTTTGTATAGTGGCAACATTGCGGTGTGACCTCAGAACCTGTCTTTAATTTATACATATCAATATAAAACTCGGAATCACTGATTACGATGAAGCCATCTGTCGCCATATCGCTTTCCGAAAAATAAAATTCATGCGATGTTTCCGGATCCATAAGTTTACTCCATTTTTCTTCTCCGATCTCTGCCTTGTCCACGCCGTCAGGAGTCAGAAAATAAATGGTATCATTGCGGATGTCAAGCTGATAGAAGTTAAGAAGATTTTCCTGCATTTTCTTCCAGTCATTGAGATCCACTTCTGTCGGAATCGTATACTCCAGTTTTCCGCTGTCCATATCATACACATTGATGTCAAGCGTTTTTCCGTTTTGCTGGGATGTCAATGCGATCACGCCATCTCCCTTCGCGATCGTAGTCGTCATCCGGCATTCTTTGCATACATCCTCCATTGGATTGATACATTCTCCTGTCGTCAGGTCATACCAGCCAAACAGTTTTTCCGCCGTGACAACAAGCACCTTATTGTCGCCTGCCGCCAGATAACGGTTGGAGGCAATCCCCTTTTGCTCCTCTCTGCCATACGCCTTTTTTGCTGATATCTGCGGAATTTTCACCTTGACGAGCTGGTCATTTTCCGCGTCGTAACGGAGCAGACGATCTTCTACGACATAATTCCCGCCTTTTGAGTCCTGCACATCATAAGGCGCACTCCATTTTTCCAGTGCCACATAGATCTGACCGTCCTCGCCCTCTAAAATACTGATGTACGGATACCAGTATTTATCCAGTTTTTTCATATAATCCAGCAGTACCTGATTCCACGGAACGTCCTCTTCTTTCCAGACGCCGTCCACCCGTTTCAGTTTAATAAATTTTTCAAATTTCTGCTGATCCATTAATGCCGCAAGTTTATAATACGTGCCTTCATCATCGACATTTTCACAATACTCGTATACATTCAGCCTGCCGCCCTGCGAAAATTCGGTAAATTCCTGCGTCTGGTCAACAACTTCCTCCTTAAATTCCGTAACCTCGGCATCTTCTTCGCCTTTGCTGACAAGATTTTGCACCGTCTCCGGCTGCGAGGCAATCCCACAGCTGCAAAGCAGCACGATCACAACCGATACCACGCTGATGAAACGCTTTGGTTTTTCATACCGCATCACGCGCACAATGCGCTCTTTTACCGAACTAATGCTGAATGCCGGCTCCTGAAACCAGCCATGCCGCCCCTTATCTGCCATTGTGAGAAGCAGATACGAATATTCTTTCCTCGCCTGCGCGCCCAATCTGCGTATGACCGCCTCATCACATGACACTTCCATATCAAGCACGAAGAAATGATACGCTGCCCAGCAGAGCGGATTAAACCAAAGTACATATGCCACATTGCGCGGCAGACGTTTGAGCAGCGGACGGATCAAAAGTAAAAACAGAATCGCCACACTTGTCATGACGCACGTATCCCAAACATGGGAGATCCAGGCATTCCTGCCACGTACACCGAACAATTCCCCAATCCATTCTTTCATCAGTCTTCCTCCTTATTCGTTTTCCTCAATAATATGCTTCAGTTCTTCGATCTGTTTTTTACTCAATTTCTTTTTGCCGGTAAACGCAGTGACAAATTTGGAGATGGATCCCTCAAAACGATTCTCGACAATCTGCGTACTCTCTCTCTCCAGATATTCCTCTTTCGTCTGCTTTACCTCGACAACCGCATTTTCATTTTCAAAAATACCCGCTTGGCAGAGATTTCGAAGTACAGTATACGTCGTCGATTTTTTCCACCCCAGCTGTTCTTGGCACAATTTCACCAGTTCCCCCGACCGGATCGGCGCATTTCCCCACACAATCTCCGCAAATGCCATTTCACTTTCCGATAAAATACTTTGTCTCATCCTCTTTCTCCTTTTGATTTTCTTTCCTTTACCAATTTCGGTCTACTTTTTATAAATCTAGTTTATCATTTATAAACCACTCTGTCAAGCATTATTATTTTGTAAAGATTCAGAACTTTACTTTTTCTTTACCGATTGTTTATGGGTTTAGGATTGAAAAAAGATTGGAGACCGTATATAATATTCTTGAGACATTATACATATTAGCATCATATTGGAGAGATTTTTATGACAAGGAAGAAGATTGGTGTCTTACTGGCGCAAGCAGATGAAACAACACAAAATCATTTTATGCAGGGTTTTTTGCAGGAAGCATTTGCCTCTGATTATGATGTCTTGATTTTTTCAATGTATGTAAAATATCAACAGACAAATCTTCGTGAATTAGGGGAGTCAAATATCTATGAATTGATCAACTATGACATGCTGGATGCTATTGTCATTCTTTTGGATACCCTTCAGACAACCGGACTTTCGGATTCGATCCAAAAGAAGATTCACGATGCATTTGACGGACCGGTTCTGGTCATCGATCAGAAGAGTCCGTATTTTCCATCCGTTATGAACGATCACTGCACTCCGATCCGCCGTTTGATGGATCATTTGATTGAAGTGCATCATTATAAAGATATTGTTTTTTTAAATGGACGCGAATCACATATTCACTCAATCCAGCGTCTGCGCGGATACAAAGAAGCCATGGAAGCGCATGGTCTTCCGGTTTTGGAAGAAAATATTTATCACGGAGATTACTGGTATACGAGTGGTAACCAAATGGTAGAACAGATGCTTTTGGAACGCGAGAAACTTCCGGAGGCCATTGCCTGTGCCAATGATTGTATGGCGATCGGTGTATGTTCGGCACTTTCTGAACATGGCATCAAGGTTCCCGACGACATTGCCGTGATTGGTTATGATTCCATTCAGGATGGACGCTACAGTCCGGTTCCTCTGACTTCCGCGGAAATTCCGGCAAAAGCCTGCGGAAAATACAGTCTGCATTGGATCGATGCCTCGCTCAACGATCAGCCGCTTCCAGACTACATACCGGAAATCGACCTTTGGATCGGCGGAAGCTGTGGCTGCCCGACGGACAATCTCAGTCTGCTTTCTCCGCTGCGCGACCAATGGGAAACGAAACTTTCTTCCAACAATTATTATTCCTGCTTTAACCATTTGATGGATGATTTGTTATCCCAGCATTCTTATCACGACTTTTTTAACATTGTTTTTCAATATACATACCAATTAGGAAATTATGACAGTTTTCATATCTGTCTGAACAAAAATTGGAATCACGCTTCGAAAATGATCGGCGACGGTGCAATCCGTCTCGGCTACTCCGACCGTATGTATCCGGTTGTTCATTGTAACAAAACCTGCGGAGTAGAAAATCATATTGATTTTTCGAATTCATTTGATACAAAATTAATCTTGCCCGAACTGCATGAAGAGCATGAAAAGCCGGCGGCTTATATTTTCACGCCGCTTCATTTTGATGACCAGTGCTTTGGTTATGCTGTGATCAGTTATGGCGATGAACCACGTGTTTATGATGAAAGTTATAATTTATGGATCCACAATGTCATGCAGGGCATGGAATCCTTTTACCGGCAGGACATCTTGCGCCAGTTGTTAAAAGATATGGAATCGGCGCAAATCCGCGACAGCCTGACCGGTTTATACAATTACCGCGGCTTGATTTCCCAGACCAAACAGCAGATTGCAGAATCGCTCCACGCAAATGATTCGCTTTCCATCATTTCCATTGACCTGAGCGGTCTGAAAGACATCAATGCCGGCTATGGCCGTACTGAGGGGGATATCGCTATCACAGCTCTCTCCCACCTCATCCAGGAATGTGCTTTTTCGGACGAAATATGCGCTCGCACCGGTAATGACGACTTTATCGTGTGCGCAATTCTTTCGGACAAAAATGTACACCGGCCGGATGAATTTATTAGTGCTTTATTGAATAAAATTAATATTTTTAACCAGCACAATAAAGATTCCTTCCAAATACATATCTGCTATGACTGTAAATCCGAATCGATTCACCAGATTCATTCGGTAGAACAGCTGATCAACGATACGATCAGTGAAAAAAATGGAAAAAAATTACAGGAATTGCAGCGAAAAGAACGTTCCTCTCATCTGTCAGAAAAAGACAAAGAGCAGGATTTTGCCGTTATGAAATTACTTGACGACAACCAGTTTACATACTATTTCCAGCCGATCGTAGACGCACATACTGGAAAGATCTTCTCCTACGAGGCTTTAATGCGTGCCAATACGGAGCAGAGAATTTCTCCGCTGGACATTTTAACAAGCGCCAAACGCCTGGGGCGCCTCTATGATGTGGAAAAAGCAACGCTATTTAACGTTCTTCATTATATGGAAGAACATCCGAAAAAATTTGTCGGCAAAAAGACGTTTATCAACAGTATTCCGGGTGCCCAGCTTGTGGATTCGGACAAAGACCGCTTCCACAAGCAGTTAAACGAACACCGCGGACAGGTTGTTGTAGAGCTTACGGAACAGGAAGAATTGGATAACAAGTGTCTTTCTGACATCAAACAGTCTTATGCAAAACTTAAAGTTGAGACGGCAATTGATGATTATGGTTCAGGATATTCGAATGTAAATAACCTGCTCCGTTATATGCCAAAATATGTAAAAATTGACCGTATGCTGATGGAAGAAATTCAAAACAATCCTCAAAAACAGCATTTTGTAAAAGATATCATTGATTTTGCACACGACAACAATATTTTAACTCTTGCTGAGGGAATTGAAACTTCGGAAGAGCTGAAAGAAGTAATCCGCCTTGGCGTGGATCTCATTCAGGGTTACTATACAGCGCGTCCAAATCCGGAACCATTGGAGCAAATCGATCCTCACATCCAGATTGAGATTCTGGAATACAACAAAAACCGTTCGTCTTCTATGGTTCGCAAAGACTATATTGTTGACAAACCGCAGTCCATTTCACTGGTTCAGATGGCACTTGGCAAATACACGGATATTCATATCGCCCAGCAGGCAGGAAAAGATCACCCGATTGAATTGATCGGTGCCACCGGTTTTCAATCCAACCTCCGCATCTGGTTTGAGGATGGTTTCCACGGCACACTGATCTTGAACACCACTCATTTTTCCACAGAAAAATGTATGCCTTGGCTGGAACTTGGTGAAGCCGTAGATCTTACCATTCAACTCAAAGGAAATACCAACCTGAAGATGAGTGGTATCCGTGTTCCAAAGAGTTCAACCCTGCGATTTGTGGGAGAAAATTAGATTTTATTTGTACATATAGATTGCAATTAACGCAAGTTTCGGAGAATAGAAAAAGCCCGGCTGCATTTCTGCGGCCGGAGCTTTTTTATTTTATGAAACCTCAAGTTTTATGCACTTTGTGTCGGTTTTAACTTCTTCGAAAGAAAAAGTAAGCATTCTCCTTCAAAGAAATCCGTTCTTGCAAGGAAAGATGTATGTGACTACTCTTCCACCGGATCAAATTCCTCATCGAAATCATCTTCTGCGATATCAAGAGTTTCCTCGTCTCCATCTTCATCCATCATAAGAAGTTCATCGTCCACAATGTCTGTCATTTCCTCATCCTTTGCGGACTTTCTGCCTTTGCCCTTCTTCCCTTTTTCGTCTTTCTCTGCCTCTGGCTCTTCCACTGGTTCCGGTGGCTCAAGACTGTCAACCAGATCGCTGTGAAGGCTGATATTGCGGTAGCGCTTCATACCGGTTCCGGCTGGAATCAGTTTACCAAGAATAACATTTTCCTTCAAACCGATCAATGGATCGATCTTTCCTTTGATTGCAGCATCTGTAAGAACTTTTGTCGTCTCCTGGAAGGAAGCTGCGGAGAGGAAGGAATTTGTTGCAAGAGATGCTTTTGTGATACCCAGAATGATCTGTTTGCCTTCTGGTACCTCTTTGCCCTCTGCGGCAAGTGCTTCTACTGTATCTTCGTATTCAAGGGTGTCAACCATTGTTCCCGGAAGGAAGTCAGAATCACCATTGTTCTCGATGCGGACTTTCTTCAGCATCTGGCGGACAATTACCTCGATATGCTTGTCATTGATTTCTACACCCTGAAGACGATATACACGCTGTACTTCACGAAGCATGTAATCCTGTACGGCACGTACGCCTTTGATCTTCAGGATATCATGTGGGTTGACACTACCTTCGGTCAACTCGTCACCGGCCTCAAGCACCTGACCGTCCATTACTTTGATACGGGATCCGTATGGAATCAGGTATGCCTTTGTCTGACCATTTTCTTCATCGGTAATGATAACTTCACGTTTCTTCTTCGTATCACGAAGAGTAACTTTTCCGCCAAATTCGGAAATGATAGCAAGACCTTTCGGCTTTCTTGCCTCGAAAAGCTCCTCGACACGAGGAAGACCCTGTGTGATATCTCCACCGGCAACACCACCGGTATGGAAGGTACGCATGGTCAGCTGTGTACCAGGCTCACCAATCGACTGTGCTGCGATGATTCCAACAGACTCACCAACCTGTACTGCTTCGCCGGTTGCCATGTTGGCGCCATAGCATTTTGCGCAGATTCCGTTACCGGAACGGCAGGTAAGAATGGTACGGATTTTTACTTTTGTATAATGCTCACCGTTCTCGTTGATGCCGTCTTTGATGACACGGGCAGCACGTTTCGGGGTGATCATATGGTTTGCTTTTACAATGACGTTGCCGTCTTTGTCTTTGATCGTCTCGCAGGAGAAACGGCCTGTGATACGATCCTGAAGGCTCTCGATCTCCTCCTTGCCATCCATGAAACCTTTTACATACATACCGGAAATCTCGGATCTGTTCTCACAGCAGTCCATCTCACGTACGATCAGGTCCTGAGATACGTCAACAAGACGTCTTGTCAGGTAACCGGAATCGGCTGTACGAAGAGCAGTATCGGAAAGTCCTTTACGAGCTCCATGAGCGGACATGAAGTATTCCAGTACGTCCAGACCTTCACGGAAGTTTGACTTGATAGGAAGCTCGATTGTATGTCCGGTTGTATCGGCCATCAATCCACGCATACCAGCAAGCTGTTTGATCTGCTTATCAGATCCACGGGCTCCGGAATCTGCCATCATGAAGATGTTGTTGTACTTATCAAGACCTGTAAGAAGTGCCTTTGTAAGGGCATCATCTGTATCCTTCCATGTCTCGATAACCTCTTTGTAACGCTCCTCATCAGTGATAAGTCCACGCTTGTACTGTCTTGTAATCTTATCTACAGTGTCCTGTGCATCAGCGATCATCTGTGGCTTCTGTGGTGGCACTGTCATATCTGAAATTGAAACTGTCATGGCAGCCTGGGTTGAATACTTGTATCCCATAGCCTTGACATTGTCAAGAACCTCTGCTGTTGTTGTAGCTCCGTGTGTGTTGATAACCTTCTCAAGGATCTGCTTGATCTGTTTCTTACCAACGTGGAACTCAACCTCAAACTTGAGTGCATTCTCAGCCTTTGATCTGTCTATAAAACCAAGATCCTGTGGAATGTTCTCATTGAATATCAAAAGTCCTACTGTTGTCTCTGTAAAACCTGAAACCTCTGTGCCGTCAGGAAGCTTTACTGTACGGTGTACAAAGATATTCTGGTGAAGAGTAATCTCCTTGTTCTCGTAAGCGAGCATTGCAAGATTAACACTTCCATAGTAACGGCCGAGAAGATCTATCGGTCTGCAAAGCACACGACGGTTTCCGTCTGTGACATCCTCAAACCAGATAAGGTCATATAAGCCAAGCTCAGCCTTTCCTGTATTTTCATCAGGAGTTGTAAGCTTTCTAAGCTCCTCAACATCATTGTATACAGTGTCTGATGACACCTGTGCAACCATCTTTGGATCATCCTTGTAATCAGCGAGCTTTCTCATTGTGAGGTAGTAAACTCCAAGGATCATATCCTGTGAAGGAACGGCTACAAGTCCACCATCAGAAGGCTTAAGCAGGTTGTTAGGTGACAGAAGCATGAATCTGCACTCAGCCTGTGCCTCAGCAGTCAGTGGAAGATGTACAGCCATCTGGTCTCCATCGAAGTCGGCGTTGAACGCTGTACATACGAGTGGATGAAGCTTGATTGCCTTACCCTCTACAAGGATTGGCTCGAAGGCCTGGATTCCAAGTCTGTGGAGTGTAGGAGCTCGGTTAAGCATAACCGGATGCTCTTTAATGACGTCCTCAAGGACATCCCATACCTCCGGCTGAAGTCTCTCAACCATCTTCTTTGCACTCTTTATGTTGTGTGCAATTCCACGTCCAACTAATTCTTTCATAACAAATGGTTTAAATAACTCAACTGCCATTTCTTTTGGAACACCACATTGATAAATTTTAAGTTCTGGTCCAACAACGATAACAGAACGTCCGGAGTAGTCAACACGTTTTCCAAGTAAGTTCTGACGGAAACGTCCGGATTTACCTTTTAACATATCTGAAAGAGATTTTAATGCACGGTTACCAGGACCTGTAACAGGACGGCCACGACGACCATTATCGATCAGGGCATCAACAGCTTCCTGAAGCATACGTTTCTCGTTGCGGACGATGATATCCGGTGCTCCTAACTCTAAGAGTCTTCTTAAACGATTGTTACGGTTGATAATACGTCTGTATAAATCATTCAGATCGGATGTTGCAAAACGTCCACCATCCAGCTGAACCATAGGACGTAAATCTGGCGGGATAACCGGGATCACTGTCATGATCATCCACTCCGGTTTGTTGCCGGACTCACGGAAAGCCTCTACAACTTCCAGTCTCTTGATGATTCTTGCACGTTTCTGGCCGGTTGCATCCTCAAGCTCTGCCTTTAATTCTGCGGAATCTTTCTCCAGATCGATTGCCTGTAATAATTCCTGAATAGCCTCAGCACCCATTCCAACACGGAAAGAACTGCCGTACTGCTCTCTTGCTTCCTGGTATTCGCTCTCGGAAAGTACCTGTTTGTACTGCAATGCGGTGTTGCCCGCATCCAGTACGATATAAGAAGCAAAGTAAAGAACTTTTTCAAGAGTTCTTGGGGATAAGTCAAGGATTAATCCCATACGTGACGGAATACCCTTAAAGTACCAGATATGGGATACCGGAGCAGCAAGCTCAATGTGTCCCATACGCTCTCTACGAACGCTTGCTTTTGTAATCTCAACGCCGCATCGGTCGCAGACAACGCCTTTGTAACGGATTTTCTTATATTTACCACAATGACATTCCCAGTCTTTGCTCGGTCCAAATATCTTTTCACAGAACAGACCATCTTTTTCCGGTTTTAAAGTTCTATAGTTAATGGTCTCCGGTTTCTTTACCTCGCCTCTGGACCATTCCCGGATCTTTTCCGGAGACGCCAATCCAATTTTAATGGCATCAAATGAGATAGACTGACCTGTGGTTTCTTTACTCATTGTTTCTGGCATTATGACACTCCCTTTCTATTTATTCTTCGTCAAGAGTATTTTCTTCTGCATCGTCGAAAAAGTCGGAATCATCCTCATCTTCCTCCGGTTCCTCATCCACATCTACGAGTTCTTCATTTTCCGCATTGAACTCTTTCTGTGAGAATCCCATCTTTGCAAAGGAATCACTGTCCTCAAATGCAAAATCCTTATCTCCGGAAATAATGGAATTCAAATCTGTATTGCCGTATTCGCTTGTCTCCATCAGCTCTACTTCGTTTCTGTCCTCATCTAAGACTTTGACATCCAGACCAAGTGACTGAAGCTCTTTTAACAGAACCTTGAAAGACTCTGGGATACCCGGTTCAGGGATATTATCACCCTTAATAATTGCTTCGTAAGTCTTAACACGTCCGACAACATCATCGGATTTTACTGTTAAGATCTCCTGTAAGGTATAGGATGCACCGTATGCTTCCAGTGCCCAAACCTCCATCTCTCCGAAACGCTGACCACCGAACTGTGCTTTACCACCTAACGGCTGCTGCGTTACTAAGGAGTAAGGACCAGTAGAACGTGCATGGATCTTATCATCTACCAGATGGTGGAGTTTCAGATAATGCATGTGTCCAATGGTAACCGGTGAATCAAACGGCTCTCCGGTACGTCCGTCACGAAGCTGAACCTTTCCGTCGCGGGAGATCGGAACGCCTTTCCACAGTGCACGGTGTGCACGATTGTCAGAAAGATACTTCATAACGTCTTCTCTTAATATATCTTTATATTTTTCTTCAAAGCTCTCTGTTTTGCCTTCTTTTTCTGCTTCTGCAGCATCAAACGGCATATTTACATAGTCATTTGCAAGCTCAAGTGTATCCTGGATATCAATCTCTTTCGCGCCATCGAATACCGGTGTCTCGATATTAAATCCAAGTGCTTTTGCAGCAAGACTTAAGTGAATCTCAAGGACCTGACCAATGTTCATACGGGACGGCACACCAAGAGGATTTAATACGATATCAAGCGGACGTCCGTTTGGCAGGAATGGCATATCCTCAACAGGAAGTACACGGGAAACGACACCCTTGTTACCATGACGACCAGCCATCTTATCACCGACAGAGATCTTCCTCTTCTGTGCAATATAAATGCGGACTGCCTGATTTACACCAGGAGATAACTCATCACCGTTTTCTCTTGTAAATACCTTTGCATCAACTACGATACCATATTCACCATGTGGTACCTTTAAGGAAGTATCACGTACTTCTCTCGCTTTCTCACCGAAAATCGCACGAAGCAGTCTCTCCTCAGCAGTCAGCTCTGTCTCTCCCTTCGGAGTAACTTTTCCGACTAAGATATCACCGGCACGAACCTCTGCACCGATACGGATGATACCTCTCTCGTCAAGATCTTTTAACGCATCATCACCGACACCAGGAACATCTCTTGTGATTTCTTCCGGTCCGAGTTTTGTATCACGTGCTTCTGCTTCATATTCCTCGATATGGATGGATGTGTAAACATCATCCTGTACCAGTCTCTCACTTAAGAGAACGGCATCCTCGTAGTTGTAACCTTCCCAGGTCATGAATCCGATCAACGGGTTCTTTCCAAGTGCTAACTCACCATTTGATGTAGACGGACCGTCTGCAATTACTTCTCCGGCTTCCACACGGTCACCTTTGAATACAATCGGTCTCTGGTTGTAACAGTTAGACTGGTTACTTCTTGAGAACTTCGTCAGTTTATATACATCTCTGGTTCCTTCATCACTCTTAATGATGATCTGGTTTGATTCAGAGCTTTCTACGATACCAGATTTCTTTGCGATCACACATACACCGGAGTCAACGGCTGCCTTTGTCTCCATACCTGTTCCGACTACCGGAGCATCTGTGGTAAGAAGCGGCACTGCCTGACGCTGCATGTTAGATCCCATCAGTGCACGGTTTGCATCATCGTTCTGTAAGAACGGGATAAGTGCTGTTGCGACAGAGAATACCATCTTAGGAGATACGTCCATGTAATCAAACATGGTTTTCTCATACTCCTGTGTCTCCTCTCTGTAACGACCGGATACGGAATTACGTACAAAATGTCCTTCTGCATCCAGAGCCTCATTCGCCTGCGCTACGTGATAGTTATCCTCTTCATCTGCTGTCATATAAACTACTTCATCTGTGACACGCGGATTCTTAGGATCTGATTTATCAATTTTACGGTACGGTGCCTCTACGAAACCATACTCGTTGATTCTTGCATAACTTGCCAGTGAGTTGATAAGACCGATGTTTGGTCCCTCAGGTGTCTCGATCGGGCACATTCTTCCGTAATGGGAATAGTGAACATCTCGTACCTCGAATCCGGCACGGTCTCTGGAAAGACCACCCGGTCCTAATGCGGAGAGACGTCTCTTATGTGTCAGCTCACCTAACGGGTTGTTCTGATCCATGAACTGTGACAGCTGGGAAGATCCGAAGAACTCTTTTACCGCTGCTGTTACCGGCTTAATGTTGATCAGACTCTGTGGAGAAATACCATCTAAATCTAATGTGGTCATTCTCTCACGTACCACTCTCTCTAATCTTGAAAGACCGATACGATACTGGTTCTGTAATAACTCACCAACTGCACGGATACGTCTGTTTCCAAGATGATCGATATCGTCATCATTTCCGATACCATACTCTAAGTGCATATTGTAGTTGATGGATGCAAAAATATCATCTTTAGTAATATGTTTCGGAATCAGGTCATGCACATTCTTTTTGATAGCTTCTTTTAAGTCATCAATATCGGTATGCTCTTCCATTAACTGGGCAAGTACCGGATAATATACTAACTCAGTGATACCAAGATCTTTTGGATTGCAGTCTACATATGCTCTTAAATCAACCATCATAGATGAAAGGACTTTGACATTTCTTGTCTCTGTCTGGATCCATACATATGGAACAGCTGCATTCTGGATATCATCCGCAAGACTTCTTGTTACCTCCGTACCTGCTTCTGCAATGATCTCACCTGTTGCAAGATTTACAACATCCTCTGCGAGAACATGTCCGTTGATACGGTTCTTTAACATAAGTTTCTTATTAAATTTGTAACGGCCTACTTTTGCAAGGTCATATCTTCTCGGATCAAAGAACATAGCAGAAATAAGGCTCTCCGCACTTTCAACAGTAAGCGGCTCGCCTGGTCTGATTTTCTTATATAACTCAAGAAGACCTTCTTCATAATTCGTTGCAACGTCTTTTCCAAAACTTGCAAGGATCTTCGGTTCCTCGCCGAACAGATCGACGATTTCCTGATTGGTACCGATACCAAGTGCACGGATCAATACTGTAATCGGCACTTTTCTCGTTCTATCAACACGAACATAGAATACGTCATTGGAGTCTGTCTCATACTCTAACCATGCACCACGGTTTGGAATCACGGTACAGGAATACAGCTTTTTACCCACTTTATCGTGAGCAATGCCGTAATAGATACCCGGAGAACGTACCAACTGGCTGACAATAACACGCTCGGCTCCGTTGATCACGAAAGTACCTGTCTCGGTCATCAAAGGAAGATCACCCATGAAAATCTCATGTTCATTAATCTCATCTGTTTCTTTGTTGTGAAGTCTTACCTTTACCTTTAAAGGTGCTGCGTAAGTTGCATCTCTCTCTTTGCACTCCGGAATTGTATATTTTACATCTGATTCACATAATGTAAAATCAACAAATTCCAGACTCAAGTGACCGCTGTAATCTGCGATCGGGGAGATATCGTCGAAAACTTCTTTTAAGCCTTCTTTTAAAAACCACTGATAGGAGTCTTTCTGGACCTCTATCAGATTCGGCATTTCCAATACCTCTTTCTGTCTTGAGTAACTCATACGCATGCCTTTACCGGCTTTGACTGGTCGTATTCTGTTTTTCTCCATTTGACGTTTCACCTCTCGTTTTTATTAACATAAGGGCAGAACCCGTTGTTTATAACGTTACCGGACTCCTGCGAATAAGCGCACTAAGTCCACTGCACCACAATAGTGCAACGTATATGATAGCACAATAGCAAGTGCCGCGTCAAGGATTTTTTAAAATATTTATTTCTTCTCCGTGAGTACGCAAAAAACGACGAAGGAAAGCTCTAAAGCCTTCGCTCCGCCGTTCGCCACCGCTTATGAGACAAGAAAATTTGCCGCCGCGCGGGTTCTCTGTTCCATCTGTTTTTTCTGCATAAAAAATGCATATTGCTGCAGGGTCTGCTTCTTTTTCTGTTCGGATACCGCCTGTCCGTAATCCAGATCCTCGAGCCGGCTTTTTCCTGCCGTTACATTCAGCCTGGTGTTGGTACTGTAGCGGTACGCATACTCCAGTGCATTGCTCTGTGCGCCCATACCGCTGCGCCCTGCACTCACTCTGGCAAGCGCATCATCCACCTGCGTCAGATCAAAATCTTTCGTCACATCGAAATCCGCAATCCCAAGTGCCTGTAATGTGGCATCTGCAGTCGTAATCTCCATTCCGTTGCCGGTGGCATCCGTCATGATATTGTACTTCTGCGACGTGCCATCCAGAAGCGGCTTCGTGTTAAAGCTTGTCTGTTTTGCAATATCTGAAATGCCCTGCTTATACTGCTCGATCTGCGCCTGAATACTTGTCCGCTCCGCATCTGTGATCGTCGCCGTATTGGACGCCCGAACACCAAGTTCACGGATCTTCTGAAGATAATCCGTAATCCCGCTCATTGCGCCATCCGCCACATTCAGCATATCTTTTGCCGCGCCAATGTTGTTCT
>ENA-OPFT01000923-OPFT01000923.1-human-gut-metagenome-genome-assembly--contig:-NODE-923-length-16242-cov-4.353494_pt1 | contig 16242 bp, 13 predicted proteins | sample MGYA00241714_ERZ501560 | MGnify/ENA primary metagenome ERZ501560 (study PRJEB25962, sample SAMEA2042392) | human gut metagenome | biome: human gut; feature: human-associated habitat; material: faeces...
CTTGTTTGACAAAGAAGCTATAATATATCCAGGTGAAGGAGCAGAATTCATGCCACGATATTTCAGAGGAAAATTCGCTTTACATCAAAGATGTTATGCTATTTTTGACTTCAAGGAAATTATAAATGCTCAGTTTCTTTATTTTTATCTAAAGACGCAAAATTCATATTTCGTCAGAAATGCTGTAGGTTCTACTGTACCGTCATTAAGACTTAACACATTTCAAAAGCTAAAAGTGATTATTCCTCCAAAGAAAATACAACATAGTGTATCTTTATGCCTTTCTTCTATGGAGCAGAAGTGTAATGTCGAAAAAGATATTTTACAAAAGCTATTAAAGCAAAAGCAATATCTGCTTCGCCAAATGTTCATATAAACATCTGACGGAGCAAATATTGCTTCTGCGAACTTAGGCTTGTTAGAATGTTCTTTTCTACCGATAGTTTGCTATCTATTGCAGACTGCAACCGTGCATATCGGAGTTGTTCAGTATATGATGGGCAAAATATCTTGGCTTTACCATAGTCCTTGAAATATATATGTGGTATAGCCATTCCTGTTTTATAAGGCTCAAAATTGAACACTTTCAGTATATAGTAGAGGTATTGAAGTGAATATCCGTCTTTAGCTTGCAAAGTATTCAATGTTCCTGTCGCAGAACATTTGCCTGTAGCGTAAGAGACAGTACCGACACCAGAACCATCTTTGATAATATAAACGGCTTCACCCTCTGTATTATAATTATCAAGGTAGCCAACGATGCCATTTGCACCATACACTGGATAAATGCCAGTCTCACAAACATCACTTTCTTGCAGAGTAGAAGAGCTACAATCCAAGCAGTCTGATAAGCGAATATTGGGTTTGTTGTTGCTGACTATATTCTGTGCAATTCCCTTGATTAGGGAACATAAATTCAATAGGTGCGCAATTATTGAAAAGGTATTGAATGGAAAAGTTGTACTCCAAAATTCAAGGCAAAGAATACTCGTATGGTCAATTGTTTGATGTTGTAAATGAGCGCAACAAACAAATGGAATATTACAATATTCTTTCCGCAAGTCAAGAAAAAGGCATGGTAAATAGAGATGACTTAAATTTAGATATTCAATTTGAACGTAGCAATATCAATACCTACAAAATTGTAAGAAAAGGTGATTATGTTATTCATTTGCGTTCATTTCAAGGAGGGTTCGCTTTCTCTGATAAATTAGGCGTGTGTAGTCCTGCATATACAATATTGCGACCAAATAGCCTTTTGGAATATAGTTATCTGTCCTATTATTTCACTTCTCAAAGATTTGTAAAATCTCTGATTATTGTAACCTATGGTATTCGAGACGGACGCTCTATAAATGTTGAAGAATGGCTTAATATGAAGGTCGTTATTCCGTCAAAAGAGCATCAACTTCATACACTGAATGTTCTTAAAAGAATTGACGATAAAGTAGAAAACGAAGAAAAATATGCAACTTGTTTGTCTAATCAGAAGCAGTATTTGCTCCGTCAGATGTTTATATGAACATTTGGCGGAGTAAATACTCTTTTTGTTGAAAAAACTTTGAGCAAAGCGATATATTGCTTTCTATCAAAGATTCTAAAGATGAGAGAAGTTTGATGCAACGCTCCGCTGTTTGTTTGTCTGGAAGTGGAAACGACATACGAAGAATATCTTCACTGTTAAGATTGGCAATTGCCCCATTACCACCTTGCAGAGAGTTCCATATATATCTACGGTATCTATTGGTTTGGAATAGCCACTTTGTAATAGCCGTTTTAGACCGATAGATGCCACAAAAAGCACCAACAGTTATAGGAGATATGCATTTCCCATCATAAAATGATGATTTTCCAACCAAAGCAGAACTTCCATTCGCCATGCAAATAATAATATCCCCATCTTGTAATTGCTGCTCTTGGGATATTTGTTTGTTGACAGACACGACATTGTTTTGGTAATCAAGCAAACTACCATTAACAATATTATTAGAGCGCATAACAAGTGTGCTATTGTATTCAACAACATCATCGCTGCTGTATGTCAATCCACGAATATATGAACCAACATCACCCAGTCGCAAGTTATTAGCATTGTTTCCATTCAATACCTTTTCAATAATTGCGCACTTTAACTTTTTCAAATCCTCAATGATTTTGTTTTGGGTAGCGATACGCTCATCTAAAAGATTTAGAAAGTAACCTGTTTTATCTTGTTCCTCAATACTTGTTGTATAATTAGGCAACTTTTCAAAATTCGATTTTGACAGTATAGGAACAGCCTGCACTCCTACTTCTGACAGATAGCGAGGGAATGCACGACTAATTGCGTAGTAAACAAAATCATTATTGCTTTTTTCATTTACTATAATCGAATTAATTTGTTGATTAGATGACATAGTTTCTACTGCCATTCCTATTTTTCCTATTGTAGAACCAATACAAGTCACCAAAATGCTTCCTTTGGGAATAATTCTCGTTTTCTTAAATCCACTCTCTGACAATTTTGTTTTGGTGTCATTTATCTTCTTACCCGTTCCCAAATCAGCAGGAGAAGCCCATAAGTATGAACCATTGTTGTAGTACTCTGCATTGTTTGTTGGCGGAGTGTTCCCTGTAATCACTTCTCCATAATCTTGAATTATACATTTCTTCCACTCCCCACTGAACTCTGGAAATCTCAAATGGGGAACATTAAGGTTCTTCGAACCTTTTATCTTCTCACACTCGGCAGAGCAAGCAACCTCGTTCTGCTCTCGCTCAATCGAAGATTTGAGGACCTTTTTATCTTTATTATCTATTGCCATAGTTATCATTCTTTTGTAGGATTCAAATCAAATGGAAGCAATGGAGTTTCATCATTACCCTCATTAAAACGATCAAAATCAGATATGTATGATTTATCTTGAATCAGTTTATATTTTTCGTATTCTCTATAAGCCTTATCTCTTGCTTCTTCTTGTGTCACTTTCCCGGCTGTATCGCACAGCTCGTAATCCATCGTTGCAAGATATTGTTGAAGGAACTTTTTCCAATCATCCATGGTTGAAACAATATGACGTGAAGCACGTGATTCTGCCATATCAAGAAAGGCTGTTGTAATAAGATTTAGCTGGGACAATTCAGAATCTGACAAGTAATTTTTCGCGACGATGGTATCAGACTTTTGCACTCTTCCGTCAGGGGCTTTCTTCCATGTGGTAAGTCCCATATAAGGTTGCTCAGAATCGGCCCGCTGATAGATAATTTCCGCAGCTGTATGATGGGTAACAGCAAGGTGCATCATATTCTGTACCATCTTGAAGAACAACTTTGTATCTTCAGATTTCGGGTCGTAATCTGCACTACATTCTGCATAAATGTCAGTTATCTTTTGGTAATATCTGCGCTCTGAAGTACGTATCTCACGAATACGCTCAAGCAAATCGTCAAAATAGTCCTTTCCGAAATGTTTGCCTTGTTTCAGCCTCTCGTCATCAAGGGCATATCCTTTAATGATAAACTCTTTCAGCACTGAAGTTGCCCAAATGCGGAATTGAGTAGCTTGATAGCTGTTTACTCGATACCCCACCGCTACAATAGCATCGAGGTTGTAGAATAGCGGCATTCGCTCCACTTCCCGGTCTCCTTCTGTTTGAACTATCCCAATTTTTCGGATAGTTGCCTCTTTGGAAAGTTCTCCTGTTTCGTAAATTTGTCCGAGATGATAATTTATGGTTCTTACATCAACCCCAAACAAATCCGCCATTCTTTTTTGTGACATCCAGAATGTTTCGCTGTTGAAAATGACTTCTACCCGTGCTTCTCCTTGGGCTGTTTTATACAATAATATATTAGAACTTAGCGAATTATGCATAAATTCTGCCATTGAGACAGATTGCGAGAAAAAGTCTCGTGCCTGTTGAACAAGCAACTTTTTGCCATCAGCATTTTCCGCAATAATTATACATGCCATACGAGAAAGACGGAATATATTCACCTTGCGGAATGAACCGTTTCCAATCCTTACCATATCAACCGCTTGGTTGAAATGCTCGTCCACATTCATTCCTTTCTCTCCGGCTACCTTGATGGCTTTGTCTATGACCCGTTGGAATTTCCAATAAGCAGAATAGCCCATTGCACCAGAAAGGTCACGGGAACTCCAGTATTTGTTCCCGTTTTCATCCTTGCGGCATATATTCTCAAATGAAGGTGTCATCTGAGATATGTTGTCATTTTCACCCATTGCTATTACTTTCTGAACTATTCTACAATGCCTAATTCTTTCAGGTACACTTCAATCTCTTTATCGAGTTCAGCACGTTTGGCTTCCAATTCCTTTATTTCTGCCATTACAGCTTTAATATCAATAGGTTCTTCCTCTTCAAAGGTATCAACATAACGAGGAATATTCAAATTGTAATCATTCTCGGCTATTTCTTGAAGAGAGGCAAGATGACTATACTTTTCTATTTCCTTACGGTCACGATAGGTCTCAACAATCTTTTGAATATGCTGTTCCCTAAGCTTGTTTTGTGTCTTGACCTTTTCAAACTCTTTGCTGGCATCAATGAAAAGGATATTATCATCCTCCTTGCGACATTTCTTGAATACAAGAATACAGGTCGGGATGCTCGTACCATAGAAAATATTGGCAGGCAAACCGATAATGGCATCCACATAGTTTTTCTTTTCTATGAGAAAACGACGGATCACTCCCTCTGCATTTCCTCGGAATAGTACACCATGCGGAGCAACACAAGCCATCGTACCACCTTCGTTCAAGTGGTAAATCATGTGCAGGATAAAAGCATAGTCGGCTGTCTTGCGTGGTGCAAGTCTTCCTGCCTTACTGAAACGGTCATCGGTATTGAATTTGTCGGCAGCACTCCATTCGGCAGAGAACGGAGGATTTGCTACAACAGCATCAAATTGGGTGTCGCCAAAGGCATCCCATTCAAGTGTATCACCGTTTTCTATCTTGAAATTACTGAACTTAATGCCGTGAAGCAACATATTCATTCGAGCAAGATTGTAGGTTGTCGGATTCTTTTCCTGTCCGTAAATATCTACTGCATTGCCAATACTTGCAGCACGAAGCAACAACGAGCCGCTACCGCAAGTAGGGTCATAGACATTGCGCAAACGCTGATGTCCTATAGAGACGATTTCTGCCAAGATACGGCTGACTTCCTGCGGAGTATAGAATTCTCCGGCTTTCTTTCCGGCTCCTGCAGCAAACTGTGAAATCATATATTCGTAAGCATCACCCAATATATCAATCTCTTGCGATGCCTCTAATCCAAAATCTATATCGTCTAATGCAAGAAGCACATTACTAACGAGCGTATTTTTATCATCAGCTGTCTTGCCCAATTTGGGCGAAGCCAAGTCAATATCTGAGAACAAACCGCCAAAATCATCTTCGCTGTCCTGTCCCAAAGTACTGTCCTCGATACGCTTCAATGAGCGTTCAAGCATAGGTAAAATGTTTTCTTTTCGCTTGATAGCTTCAATTACTGACGAAAACAAAAATTTGGGCTCAATGAAATAACCGATATTCTCCAGGCATTGGTTTTGTGCTTCCTCCTGTAGTTCCACAGCATCAGCATCCTCCATTTCCCACAATTCCTTAAAGGTTATATCATCATCTGCCAAAGCATTGTTGGCGTATTTTTCTATTTTCTCTGACAAGTATTTATAGAAGATGAAACCTAATGTAAAATACATAAAGTCGCTTGCCGACATATTACCTCGCAAACGGTTTGCGACCTCCCAAAGCTGGTCACGGAGTTTCTGTTGTAATTCTTCGCTCATATTATCTTATTCCTTATTCTTATTTATTGTTTGACGCAACAAGTTAAAAACATAATCTATTTCTGCATCGTTTTTCAATGGGAAACGAACTTCATATGCCCCATTTCCCCAATGTCCAACTTCTGACACATCACGAGTAATACCTTCTGGGTCTTTGAGTGTTCCTTTCTTAGCATTGAGAAACAGTCTTATTCCCTTGTTTTGCATAACTATATCACAAAATACCTTTCCTCCTATTTTGAAACCTATAGTTTTCTTTTTTGGATATATTGTAATATCCTCTCCGTATGATAGCAAAAACTCTTTGATTTCCGTATAGATGTTGAGAAAATCATCTTCAATGTTCTCTAAATGATCCTGTTCGCTATATACTTTAATTTCTTTGCTTACCGTTGTTATTGTCTCACTATTAGAGACCGTTTTAATACTTTCCTTACTTGAACGGTTTACTATCTGTTCAAAGGAAAGCGTATCATTTGTAAAACGTTTAATTTCCCATAGTTCTATAGGCAAATCTTTGAAATTGATAGCTTCTTTTTGATAAGTTGTAAAATTAGGTGAAACAAACAATACCTTTGACTGAGACCAATCCACATCGTTTCGTTTGAGTGCTCCCGATTTAGACTCGTTGTACTCTAAAATAAATTCAGCCTTGTTATTTAACATCAGGGATAGATAAGCATAACCTTGGTCTATTACACTAAAATTCTTATCTCTTTTATATTCTAATATAACAAAGGATTTTTTCTCTGAATCAAAAGCCAAAGAGTCTATACGGAAAGAACCAATAGAAAATTCCGTCTTGATGAAATCAAGCCCAAGCAACGTCTGTAGATTCCTTTCAACGATGTTTTGAATTTCCTTCTCCAACTTAAATGGCTTCTCTTTTATAAGCGTTAGTTGCTCATTATTTATTTTGTATGTTGACATCCTTATTCCCAATTAAACGTTTTTATAATACTACGCAGTCTTTCCATTATTCTCGTCAAAGCCTTTCGGGTTTTGATAAGACCAAGATGTTTCTCTTTCAATGCCTTTTGTATAATCTCCGGCTGCTCTTTTTGTAAATAGTCATACTCCTTCATGTAATGATTAAGCACCTCAGCTGAAATCTGTTCTTCAGCAGCCAAATCAGTCACTGCCTTATTACGTTCTGACACAATATATTGGTTCAGACGTTCCTCTAATTCATTTGTTCCATCGGCTCTATTGCGCCCATTCATGAAGTTTTCCTTGTCTTCATCTACATTCTTTTGAATAAAGCCGTCAATGAGTTTTGCTTTGCCTCGCATTCCGGCATCCTTAATCATTGTATCAAGGATATGCTTCCGTTTTTCTGAATAATCATCACTATATGGGTCTAGTTCCGCAATGAGTTCCAGAATATACGCCACATTAATAATGTCACTATGTAAGAGTTCAAGACAGAAATCAATATCTTCCAATCCTTGGTTATTCCCGTATGGAACAGGATCTTCCGCAACAGTTGACGGTGCAGCAGGTGGATCAATAAACCCGACTGTAATATCAAGATATTTACTCTTATAATCGTTAAACTGCTGTTCAGTCATGCCGAGGTCTTCAGCATCCTCGCTGTAATCTTCGTATATCTGTATTTCTGCATGTTTACGGATAATGTCTCGAAATGCAAGCACAAAATTCTTCTTGTCATTTTCACTTTGCAGGAAGTCTATACTACTTGGTGTTGGATATTTTTGCAGAAAATCAGTTGCCAAACTCTCGTACTCCTGCTTTACTTTCTCAAACGGAGGACGTACTATATCTTCAGGATTATCAGAGTTGCTGAACAATTTAATAGCCGTATCAACATTGTTTTTCAAATCTCTGAAACAAACTATTTTACCAAAACGTTTCTTCTCGTTCAATACTCGATTGGTTCGGCTGAACGCTTGCAGCAAACCATGATATTCCATGTTCTTGTCCACATAGAGCGTATTCAGCTTTTTACTGTCAAAGCCTGTAAGGAACATACCCACAACAAGACAAAGATCAAGCGATTTCATATCCGCCTTCTTCTTTTTCATGCGCAGATTGATGTCATCATAGTAAGCACGGAAGTTCTCCGTGGTAAAAGATGTGCCGAAGTTTTCATTATAATCGTTCATAATGGCTTGCAGTTCATCCGCTTCACCCACACTCTCTTTTGCATACTGCCCTGTACCCATGCCGGTCTGTTCATCATCCTGACTATTATTGGCTGCGTATGTAAATACTGCACCTATACGGATTTTAGGATTCAACGATTTGAAAATCTTGTAATAGCGTATAAGCATAGGAACAGACTGCACGGCGAACAATGCGTCAAACTCTCCGTCGAATGTAGATTTGTTAAAATTGTTAAGGATAAATTTGGCGATTTCCTCCATACGAGCTTGATTGTCGTTGTCAACCACTTCGTTGTCGTGATAATACTCCACAAGGAAGCCAAGTACGTTTTCATCCGCTATTGCATCTTTAATAAGATATTTATGGAGACAGTTTCCAAATATTTCCTTCGTGGTATGTCCATCAACAGCATTCTCGGTGAAAATAGGTGTTCCAGTAAAACCGAATATTTGGGCATTGTCAAAGAACTTCATTATCTTCTTATGACTATCCCCAAAATGACTGCGATGGCACTCATCAAATATCATCACGATACGTGAGTGACGTATAGCATCAATCTTGCTGCTATACCACGTCTTACTAACTGCCGCATTAAGTTTTTGAATAGTAGTGATAATAATCTTGGAGTTGCTTTGAAGCCGTTTCACTAGTTCATCCGTATTATCAGTACTATCTACAGCCCCTGGTTCAAATGCTTCGTATTCCGATTGAGTCTGGGTATCAAGATCATGTCGGTCAACAACAAACATCACCTTATCCACATCATCCAATTCTGATACAAGTTGTGCAGCCTTGAATGAGGTCAATGTTTTTCCGGCACCTGTTGTATGCCAGATATAACCATTATCATTGGAGTTTTGTACACGATCCAAAATTTTCTCTACCGCATAGAATTGGTAAGGACGAAGTACCATCAAGCATTTGTCGCCCTCATGAAGCACAATATACTTTCCTATGATTTTGCCAAGCGTACATTTTTCCAAGAAGAATACGGCAAACTTATCCAATTCATTGAACGGATGATTGGCAGCATCTGTCCAGGTGAATGTGAACTTATACCCACTATTTGGATTATTGGCAAAATAGCGAGTATTAACACCGTTGGATATGACAAACAGTTGGATATAATCAAACAATCCATGAAACGAAGTCTTGTGATAACGCTGTATTTGGTTGTATGCCTGTTTAAGTTCCACGCCACGACGTTTCAATTCAATCTGCACAAGTGGCAAACCATTGATTAGAATCGTCACATCATAGCGGCATTTTTTACGTCCTTCCACCGTAATCTGGTTGGAAACCTGAAATTCATTCTGACACCACTGCTGCCTATTTAGAAATTCCACCCATATACGCTGTCCATCAGCCGTATCAAGCGGATATAAGTCACGAAGTTTCTTTGCCTTTTCAAAGCGAGTACCACCTTCAAGGTATATTAGAATCTTCTCAAACTCTTCTGCCGTAAACTCAGTACGTCCGTGCTCTTCCAATCGTTTGCGGTTGTGAATCTCCAACTGCCGCTTGAAATTGGCATAAAGATTATCTTCCTCGACAATCTGAACATACTCGTAGTCCATTTGTCGGAGTGTGGCTATCAGTCCGGCTTCCAATGCCGCTTCGCTTTGTGTTGACATATTCTTGCCTTATTATGAGTGGTTACTTTACTTTTATATTGCTATTCAGTATCTTGACATCCAATGCTTTTTCAATCTTGCACAGAGTTTCCAATGACATATTCTCCCGTCCTTTTAGAACTTTGGAAATATACTGCTGCGAACAATTCATCTTCATAGCCAACGCCTTTTGAGTCATACCGAGCAGCTCCATTCGATTCGACATAGCTGCAGCTATAGCCTGCGAATGGCAAACCCAATCTTCTCTTTTGTTTTCCATTATATTCTTTACTTCTCCTAAAGTGTTGTCTATCTTTTCTTCAGCCATTGTATGAATCAAAATACCTTTGTCCTATTTTGTAGGCAAAGGTACTATAAATAATTGAGATAACACAACTTTCAAGTTGTTTGATAACATTTTCGGAGCAACATAGTATTCATTGTTATTGTGCTCTTTGTCAAAGATGTTCTTATTTTCTCTCAATGACAATGTGTACCATAAAATGTTGGTATGTACTTCATTATCCAGATTAAATTATTATAGCAACATTCCGCATGAATATATCTGAAATAATCATATAGAGGACAGTTTACATTATTGACGGTAAAATCCCTTGGTGCCTTATATTCCCCCCTTTTATCCTCAAAACAAACTCTTGCATAACATTCTATACTTCAACGACTTTTGGAGCAAGACTTGCTTCATCCGGTTTCAGTTCTGATTCATCATGAACCTCGATTGTCTTTATATGTTCCTCTATTTGAGGTTCTACATAGATTGTTAAGACACCATTTTTTTGGTAATCCTCACATAGAAATTTCCAGATTAATGAAAACTTTTTTATACCATCAACTGGAATGACACTCATATAGAAATCACGACAATCTTTCTGAACAAAAACCGAGTTTTTAGGTCTGTACTCTAATTGATTTTTATATGTCTGATAAACTTCTCTTTTTGCATCCCTACTTGCATTAATCTGTGCTTTTGCCGCTTCATCTATGCCAAATGCATTAAAGTAGTAAAAGTTGTCATCAATTTCCACAATATCCTCTGGTCTAAAAGAGACAATTAGTTTTGGAGTTCTTATGACTGTTTTACCTGTATTCTCAATTCTTATACGAAGTTTGCACCATCTTTTATCTATCTTCTTTGGAGGATTGAACGAGAACCTTGGAATGCCGATATTTGGCACTTCTAAATTGCCCAAACTTAATCTCATCACATCCTGTTCAATTTCTGTCAATTTCCTATACTCATAATGCTTGATAGTCTTTACATATTCTGGGTATATTGTGATTTCATCCTTTCCGTGAAAAGTTACAAGTACATCTGTGGTATCCTTAAACTGACAATTGTTCACGTACCAGTTATAGGTCGTCCTATATCGCTCCAATTGATCAACTATATCCTCCCACGACGCAATATCGATAGCAAAGAGACCTTTAGCCCTATTCTCTGTATCTTTCTTTCTAATGTATCCTTCTATCTTGGCATCTTTATTCGCTGTAGTAGCAAATACTAGCAATTTTAAATTAGGCTCAAAATCTAAAGCTTTTGTTATTTCATTATCAATTTCTGCTTCTGTTAACTGTGCATTTGTATAGTCATCCTTACCTTTGCACTGGATGCCACAGTAACCACTATATTTCTCAACATACGAAAATACATCAACTCCATATTGATTCTGTCCCTGACGACCATGCCGTTTTATAGTATCCTCACATATCCATATCTCTCCCCACAATAATTTGCAGAGTTTTTCAAAATCTTGCCAATTGCTTGGCTTTTTCAATTGAGTTTGAGCTATCATATAAACATCTTCTGTTAAACTATATTTTACCCTTTTATTCAGACCATCATACAATGTGTACAACAATTTTTGTTAATTTTATGACAGGCTATTGCTTTATTCATCATCTTCATCAAGAAAAGTCCAATCTTTGGAAGCATATTCCTTTTCAAACTCTGCCAAGTCTTCCTTAATTCGTTCACGGAAACTCTCTTCGCTGTCATCGCCACTCATCATCCGATCTACGTGAGTTGCATATATTTCTGCTATACGAATTTGCCGATAAGCCTCTGTCATTGCATCTATCGTCTCAACTGACAGTTCCAACACATCAGCTTCATCGGGATAGCAGTCATAATAACAATGATGGATTGAGTATAACACCGGAATCTGTTCGCCGTCAGAAGTGTCAGACATATATCGCGTTGTTGATTGGAATATCACCCCATCACCAAAGAATTGTCGGTCTACATATTTTTGTTCTGCCTTAACGATAGTTGTATCTCTTAGAAGAAAAGATTCCGCATCTTCATAACTGGCAAAACTTATGTAGTCCTTATAGCTATGGTATGAGCCAAAGCTATCTTTCTCGTAAATAGTCCAATAGTTTTCATAAACCTTTTCCGGCTTTGGCTGTAAGGCTCTTGCTATATCACGCTCAATAGTATCTGCAATCTCACACATTGCATATGTGCTCCTATCAAAATATCCGCCACTCATGGTTATTTCTTCTTTATCAAATGTGAATTAAGAAATTAAATACAATCATATTGTTTATCAAACACTCCTGAAAACATATCCATTTCTCTCTTGGAAATTCCTAATCGTGTTGCCAATTCGCGCCATCCTTTTATCGCTTCAATCACCTCTAAAATAATTTTCTCCGCAGTGTTTCGATTAAGCATATAATCCTCGCAGGCATCAAGCAAGATAATTAAATCTGCCTTGTTGGAAGTTGATGAGATGAGCAGACTTTGATATTCATTCAGCGTTGGATTCATATCGTATGCCGGCGACAATGTCCATCCTTTTGCAGTCAAAAGAAAACCGTGATTGCGGAAATGGTCATCAGTATTGCCGATACAAATATTGAAAGCCACACGACGGTATAGTTCCTGCAGGTTTCGCTCTACATCGGTACAGCTCTGAATAATAAAGTCGACTATATCCAGATAACCATGCCCGGTAGTTGCATTATCTCCATCACTTAATCCCAATAAGGTCATAGCAGATGCAAAATGAATACGTTTGCTATCGTTTGTTCTATCGAAACGTTGTGACAGCAATGTATGATATTTTTCTCCAGTTGCCAGCACTTTGGTTTTTGCTACGTTTACTCCTGCTTTTGTAGCAAGCAAGTGACTGAAATGCTCCCAAAGTCCTACATTATAGTCATCCTTGCGAGACGGGAACTTTGCCACGTAAAGGTTTTTATCTGTATCAATCACATTGGCTTTAGGTCTTGCACCTCCTAATGATGTCCCAGGTTGCACAAGTTGTGCAATCCATTTCTTATCGGGGAGCATATTGTTTTCTTCGCTTTTCTCAATCTCAGCACTGGCTGAAATCAACTCCCGAATATCTGTCAGAGGTGGAATTTTCAACGATTCACTCACATTGATAAATTCACCATCGGGATCTTCCTTAAAACGGAATCCACCCATTCGGGAGAAATCATCGATACCAGTTAAGAAATCGAAAGATGATAATCTCCGTACCGGTCGTTTTTCTTCCGCCGCTGTAATTTGCTCACGACGCAACAACAAAGTACGTCCCCAACGATCCGGCAAAGCATCGGAAAAACATCCGAATATATCCTTGTCCGGTTGTGTATATTGTTGTCCCGGGTAATTAGTTAGGTCGTCGCTCAAAAACAGATCGCTGTGCTGCCTTAACCATTCATTATTGAACGTAAAACTATAGCTGTCCGCACCACGAAGAGACTCATAGCCCAATTCGCCTATGAGTTCCACTTCTTTGAGCCAATCGAAATCGGCATATACATACAACTTTTTCATAGATTATTCTTTCTTGGATGCACGTTCTCTTGTTTTCAAACTCAAATCTTGCAAAGCTTTTCCCATTTTATCTTCTTTGGCAAGCAATAAAATATCATCGTCAAGTTGCAATGCATACAAAACACGTAGATAGATCCCTATTGCAACAGTAGGAATCCCTTTTTCTATTCGGGACACAGTAAGCGATGAACAGGTTGCCCGTTCTGCCACCTGAGCCACACTCAGATTCCGACGCAAGCGAGCTAACTTAATCTGCTCACCTACAATTTGCATCTTCTGCTCCAATTTTCGGGGAAGCTTGGTTCCCATTGTATTCTTTGTCATTACTACATCAATTTAAGGTGCAAAGCGACTATACCGATGACTTCACTATATTCAACCTATCATATAATATACAAAAGTAATACTTTTTATTTATTTAATGATGTATTACACATAGAAAAATGCACATCTTGGCATAATTAACCATATACCTAATCTATTTTGAGCAAAAACTTCCAAAAACTAAATGCTATAATGTTGTTTGTAAGCATCATGTACACCTATCAACAAACAATGTAAATTGTTCATCATACACTCATCATATCAAAGAACTATTTTGCTTACCAAAAGAAAAAGATATGACTCCACGCTTAACTTGACTTTAATGACCGTTATTATATACACGGGCAATAAAGTTAAGTCAAATAGAGGGAGAGAAGAAAATTAGCCTACTGGGTATTTTTTCTTTTCGCCAGCAATCAATATCAGTCACTCCGTGTTCAATCTTGGAGGAGCAACTAGCAATATAGACACAGGCATAACATCAGATGAAATGCTATGCAAAATCTTCCGTAAACCTCATAGCACGGCTGGCAAATTTGCACCCAAAAACCACCTTTTTTATCAAAGTCTTTTCATTTGTTTTCCTTGTACCGGAAAAACGCATTATCTTTGCAAAAGTTCAGCGAAGAATAAAGAGCAAAATCAGACTTTCCTACCGTTTAAGTTTCAAACTATTGGTAGTCAATCAGTCTAATATGTTGCATCGGGAAATAATATTTTAGATGTGCAAATGCGAAACAAAAGAAACCATTGCACTCTTCGCCACACGCGTCAACCTATCATATAATATGCAAAAGAATACACTTTTGTTTATTATATGATAGGTTGAAAGAAGTTTTATCACCTCACGTTTATCCATATCGCCTCATCCCTTCCTCGTGCCTCCGTGATGGCCTTCACGAGCCGGTGCGTCCAGATATTTGAGTTGAGCACCATACCCGGTTTGAGATTCTGCCCCACGAGGATACACCCTTCGGTATCGTTCGCCGTATTGCCCGCATGGATGCGAATGCCCGTGAACAGGGGCACGTGAATGAGTAGCGGAAGCCACTTCTGGAATTTCGGCGAAAACGTGACGACTACCGGATAACGCCCCTCGGGGATGGCGGTGCGACCGGCCACCTTCCGGCCCTTCCGCCCCCACCCGATGTCGCGCCACGTAGGTTCCAGAGTGTCACAAAAGGGGTTATCATCTATGGCCAAATGACCTATTGTATAAGTCTTACGCTTGGCGATGCGTGTCAATGTCAGTTCCATAAGCTTGATTTAAATTGAATTAATTTGTTTCCATTCTTTCATTTTTTAATTCTCTTGTATTTGTCATTTGTCACAATTGTCACGTAACGGCGGTGCACCCATTGGCGTAGCATCGCCCCCGTGCCTTCCGCATTCATACCCTCGGCTTGGCGCACGCGCACGGCATCGGCCAGGGTGAACTCCTCAGGAAGCAATTCCAACAAGCTCCGGCGTCCCGGTGTGCGACGCCCCGTCTCCGCACCCATCGTCTGCGCCTCCTCGATGGCCGAGCCGAAGAATTCCATCTTACACCACAGGTCGTACTGGAGGCTCCAGCGAACGAATTCCTCCATCGTCTTGTCCCACCGGTAACCATTCGCCACGTAGAGCACGCACGCCTTGAGGTAAGCGATGACGTTGGCACGGAAACTCAGATTTTCGTACACCCGGCTTTGCGAGAGACGGGCAAACTCCGCATTCTCTTCCTTCAACTTCACCGCCAATTTATAGGCTTGCGGACAATCCACCAGCCCCGTGGCACGCGTCAGGTTCTCGATGTAGGGACGAAGTTCCTCGTTGAAATTGGCATCGTACGAACCATAGACGGGCATCTCGGCTCCAATCTCACGTTCGGGAATGGTACAGAAGTTGATGCGCGAGATAGGCCCGTCGGTCAGCACGTGCGAGAAGTAGCGCTTCCCCTTCTGGATGGTGGTGGCGGCGTTCCAGTTGAAGCGGATGGTTACTTTCTCGGTCACGCTCATCGCCCCTACGCGGGTTTGTCCATAGCGGTTTCCGGGGTCGAAGGCAAGGCACATGATTTGAAATTGTTGTCCGCCGTGGCCCGAACCGCGCAAAGCATCGAACTGGTCTATTTCGTTCAGCTTCGTGTAGAGGAAGTGGCCGTCCGCCTCGGCGGTGCGCATCACGAAAGCGGGGTTGGTCATGTCGGCGTCAATCTCTTGGATGACCAGTCCTTCGGGACGCGCACGCTTATCCTTGTTCGCGCCTTTTGAGTTCACCTCGTTCTTCCACTCGCGCTCGCGTTGCAGGTTGTCTTCGTCGCGGCGGCGCACGTCGGCCATGATGCGGTTGATGGGTTCGGAGATGCAATCCTTGCCCGCGCCGGTGCCTGCCATGAGCACGTTCATCAGGGTGGCTTCGTGCTCCACATTGTCGATGTAGCGGAAGCGTACCCTCCACAGATGGGCGGCAAGCGCGGGAAAGACGGCGTGCGCCACGGCAGGGCGATAGAGGTCGGGGGTGCGGCTCAGGAGGAGTTTGACGAGGGCGGGCAGGCGCTTGGGGAGAGCTGGGGGGAGGGAAGCGGCTACG
>ENA-OPFT01000937-OPFT01000937.1-human-gut-metagenome-genome-assembly--contig:-NODE-937-length-16058-cov-5.050053_pt1 | contig 16058 bp, 17 predicted proteins | sample MGYA00241714_ERZ501560 | MGnify/ENA primary metagenome ERZ501560 (study PRJEB25962, sample SAMEA2042392) | human gut metagenome | biome: human gut; feature: human-associated habitat; material: faeces...
AACTTTCAACTGCTCTATCCACTAAGTCTAATATATTCTCTCCCGACTCCGTATAATATGTCCCATTTTTCCCTCAAGTTTGTCTAATCCATATCCTGTATAACTATAAACCTGATGATATGCTTCGTATTTCATCTTTGATTCCTCTGTTACTTGAGAACTCTCACAGCCATCTACCGTTATCTCGTAACTGTATGGATCGACAGTAAAAGTACAATCTTTCGTAATAGAAGATGTATCGACACCAGCCTGCTTTAAAATATTTGAAATCTGCGAATTTACCAATGCTCTTTCAAATTGGATTTTATCCGAATCTACACTGTCGCCGTCCACTTCAATTCCCCTGAACAAAGAATCCTGATAATTTACACCATTTATTTTTCCTGTCCGGCACATCTGCATCTCATAATTATATGCAATCCTACGTTCTGTATCAGTCAAATTAGTCTCGTAATACTCTGAACTCTTATCAAAATACTTGGAATGAATATAATTTTCAGGGTTAGAATGTGTTTTTGCTTCTGCGGCAAGCTTAGAATACTTTTCCGTTAATGCCGCCCTAAATGCTTTACCTGTACTCATATATTCACTTGTTTTCGCATTAATCTGTGTCCCTGCATTATCAATTATTTTTTGATTTGTTTTTTGGGCTGAAGCTATATAGGATTTCAAATCAATACTTTTGTCAACATTTGTATTATGTGTTCTTCCTTTCGTATTTTTTACAAGTTTTTCCTTTCCTGATGCACTTATCGTTAAAGTATCTCTTGTACCGCTGCAACCTGCATCTTGACTTCTTGTAGTCTTTTGTTGTTTTCCAAACAGCACATTAACGAATGACTGATTGGTATAAATTCGGCTGTTAAAAAAAATATTCATAATATCACCTATATCCTTAATATGACTTATATCATGTTCCATTCTTTTATAATTTCATCGGCACTATTCTTCACATATTTTATACGCTCTGCACCAACTACGATTTTTTTGCACCAACTACGATTTGAGCACAAAAAAAGGACGAAACCGCCCTTTTCATGAATTCAGAAACAAATCTGCTACAAATCTGTTTCCATCCTGTTTTAATTGTAAATCCCCATCATACTTATCTATGCTCTGTTTCACATTTAAGAGTCCTATCCCTCTGCCTTTTCCCTTATCTGATACCGGCATACGTTTTTTCCATTTTACCTTTCCACAACTGTTTTCTATATGAACTACCGTCATCTTATGATAGGCACTGATTTTAATAAAAATGTATTTGTCTCCGTCAGCATTTGCGGCAGCTTCAATCGCATTGTCCAGCAGATTCCCGAAAATAGTTGTTATGTCTATCGGCTCTATGTAAGATAAGTCTACATTTTCTATCTTAATGTCCGAATGTATCCCTTTCTCCTGCATGACAGCATTTTTATCTGTCAGCAAAATGTTCAATATCGGATTCTCTGTGTAAGATATAGGAATCAGTGGTGCCAGTGTACTTCTGATTGCCTCTGCATATTCGCCAGCCGTATGCTCCCTCTCTGTTCCATACAAATTCTCGATAGCCCTGATATGCTTATCCACATCATGTAATATCCGTACTGTCTGACTATATTTTTCAGTCTGTGCAAGATAATACTCATACTGCATTTTTGCCTGTTGCTCCAATGCCTTTACGCGGTTTTCATAGTATCTCTTTTCGTCTGCCATTTTGACATAATACAAAAGATACAGGTCAGCCAAAACGATGCAGCCCATATTTACCGCTGACAGATAGCTTTTCTGCCCATCCCTGAAATTCTGCACAATCACAAGCATATTGACCAGACTGTAAAAAAACAGGATTCCATATATGATATATTGTTCTCTGGAACAGGCTGCTTCTGTCCTTTTTATCAATCTGTTTATCAAAACATAGTATAGGAATATCATTATTAGTTTTGAAAATGTCACTTCCAGACAATATTGCATGACAACATCAATATTTGATATTCCACAAATCTGCAAAAAACAGTGTAACAGAAGCACTCCCAGCGTTTCACATACAGACATACATAAAACCAGTACTTCACACTCAGTGATTCTACGGATTGGTCTGTCTGCATCTTCGTAATACAGAAAATATACCGTTACACCAACTCCAACAAACCATATCAGCAGATTCAATATTGCAAAGTTCAGCATATTTATGCCAAATGCAGTGATTCCCATCGCTATCTCTGCCGCTATGTACAAAGTTTTATTGCTGTAACTTTTCTTATATCTTTCATTCATAAATTGAAAAAGAATTGTACAGATAATAAAACAGGAAAGTCCATTACATATCGCAAGTAAAATCTTATCCATCTTCTATTCTCTCCTCTGGGTTTTCTGCAAAAATTTATTCATTTCTTCCCGGAAATCAGAGCTTCTTTTTTGTGCAAGGGACAGTTCTTTCCCATTGTCCAGATAAATATGAAATCCCTGTATCTTCTCAATATGTCTCAGATTTACAAGACAGCCTCTGTGATTTACCGCAAAATCATATGGTTGTAATTCTTCCACAAGGTTTTCAAATGTACATTCACATTCATATCTGCAATCTTCCAGAATAATTGCTGCTTTTCTGGATCTTTTTATGTACTCAAAATATAATATCTCGTTTAATTTCAAACGCACACAACCTGCTTTTGTTCCTGATTCATCTAGTATTTCAAATTCCTTTTCTATTTCCGGACATTTCTCCTGCCCCAGAATTTCCATAATCTGCGTTTTCATTTCTTCTTCATTGATCGGTTTACACAAAAAAGAAAACGCATGTACCTTATTAATCGCCTGTGCCATGTATTCTTCATAACTGGTAATGTATATAATTTTTATATCATGATTTTTTTCTTTCAGCTTTCTTCCGAGCGTAATTCCGCCCAGTTCTTCCATGGAAATATCCAGTATTCCGATATCAATCTTGTCATTATTGTTCAGCAGCTCATTCGCCGATAGAAATGACCGAATCTGATATTGAACCTGATATTCTGAAAGAATTTTATCCAGCATCAGCGCCGCTTTGTCAAGATCTTCCTTATCATCATCGCATATTGCTACTTCTAACAATCCATTCTCCTCCCTGTAATAACTTTTGTTTTTCTATTATACCATATCGGCACTTTTTATAATTGCCGATATGGTATGGTCATCAAAATTATTTTTACCTTCCCTCTCTGCCTCGTTTCCTTGTACCCTGTCTGCCATATGCCTTCGTTCTGCTGTTGGGAAAATCCCGGTATCAACATATACTTTGTTTTCCCCGGCAACTACCTCTGCGATATGTGCATCATTATCTGCCATAAGCAGTTTTCCGCTTTTGCACTCGCATTCTCCAAAGTTTCTTTTATCTCAGCCTCCTGCACCTTCGCACGGATTGCTTTTGTTTTTGGCATGAACTTTGCCCTGCGCCGTCTCTGGTACATGGCATTGCGCTCACGAAGTCTTTGTTTTTCCTTTATTTCAGCCAGTTCTTCTTCCGTCAGTTCCTGTGCCGGAAGTTCCACTTTACCGATGAAGTTAAGGTAAATCTCTATCTCCATCACACGCTCGCCATCAATCTTTTCCGCTTTGTGGACAAGTATCTTATCCACAAATTCATTGATGATGACAGGTGTTAATTCCGTGATATCCGTGTATTTATGGACTAATGCCAGAAATTCCTCCGTCCGGTCTGTATCCTCGTCATACTGCGTAAGCTGCTCCCTGCATGCCTTAATGGACTGTTCCAGTTCTGCCTGTTCTTTTTCATACCCTGCCGATAGCATTTCATATCTTTTGTCAGGCAGTCTGCCAAGGGCATTGTCCTCATACACTTTTTTAAGAAGGATATCAAGCTCTGCATACCGCTTCTCCTGATGCTTTAACGCAGCCTTCAGCTTCTTCGCCTCACTCTGTTCCCGGATTTCTGATGCACTGCGGATGCTTTCGACAAATGCTCTCTCATCCATCCTTACACTTTTACACGCATACTGAATGGTTTCAAGCACAAACTGGTCAATCACCTTTGCCTGTATATTGTGCGAACAGCAGACCTTTCCTGACTGGTCATGGCTGTTATTATAATTGCCGCAGTTATAACAGACTGGAGTTGTTCTGACACTGCCATCCGGCAGTCCTCTCCATTTTCTTCCGGCACGCTTTCCCTCATTACGATAATGCATCTTTCCACCGCAGTCCGCACAGAAAATCTTACCCACAAACGGATTTGACTCGCCTTCTGTTTTTATCCTGCGTTTGGTTTTTCTAAGCTCCTGCACCATATACCATGTTTTTCTGTCAATGATCGCCTCATGGGTATCCGTAAAGACCACTATCTCGTCACTGTCATTCTTTACAGCAGTCTTATCCTTATAGGAAAGCTTCTTTGTACGGAAATTCACAGTATCTCCCATATACTCCGGTTTTTCAAGCATTCTTACGACACTTACTCCTGCCCATTCATATGGCTTTGACATATCACACCAGTTCTTATCTTCCGGATCTTTGATATATCCGTATGGCGGATTGTTGGTAATTGGTTTCCCGTCCCTGCCCTTTGCCTGCAATACCGCCTTTATCTTGCGGCTGCAGTCACGCAGATACCATTCGTTCATGATATTTAAAAAAGGGACGAATTCGCTGCTGGTGTTGATATCACTGTCAACACCATTAGAGATAGCAACGAAATGGACACCTTTTTCCCGAAAGAATACCTCCGTGTAAAATCCTACCTGTAGGTAATCCCTGCCGACTCGGCTCATATCCTTTACAATGACTGCGCCAATGCTTCCGTCCTCAATCTGCCGGAGCATTTCTTTCCATCCCGGTCTGTCAAAATTCCCACCGGAATATCCGTCATCTGTAAAATGCACCAAATCGGTATATCCATTACACTTTGCATAGTCCTCCAGCATTTTCTTCTGGTTCACTATACTGTTGCTGTCTCCCGCAAGCTCATCGTCCCTTGAGAGTCGCTCATAAAGAGCAGTTATTCTGTTTTTCGATTTGTCAGTTGTCTGTCTGGTTCTGTTCATGCCGAACTCCCTTCCGGCAACTGACTTATTTGTGGTAGCTCTATCTTATCATAATCCGCTTTCTCTGTCAGCACCTCTCTTGAAATAATGTGTGAAATCTTGTCCGAAAAGGTATCTGTACTGTTTTCACTCGTTAATACCCTGATTTTGTAAACTGTCCCACCAATCCTGCGATAAAAAAATCCAGCTTCACATGAGCCGGACTTTCTATCGCCATTATTTAGTTTTTCTGCCTTCATAATCAACCCTTGCCTTTCTCTCTGATAAAAATTATAATTGTTTCATGCTTCCGCTTCGTGTAACCGAAGCTTTTGTTTATCCATACTTCATAGCCTTTTTGCTCCTTTCTGTAATTGCTTTAGTGATAAAAAGAATTACTTTCTTCACTAATAGGAGAAATACGGCTACAAAATCGGAAGTGTTTTGAAATTATTTTTGAAAAAATTTTTAAGGACTGATTAAATTGCCAAAATATGAGGAACTAAAAGCTTTCCGCAAACAAAACTTAATACCGGCATACAACGATTCTTCCAGTGAGAAAACTATGCTGCACAGGGAAGCCCGTGCATTGGCAATCCGCCGTCTTGAAGAAAGTGCACGAACCGAGGAAGAATTTGCAAATTGGGCATTTACCTTTACCACAAGTTTCTTATATTATATGAACTACGACAGTCTTGATGAACAGACAAAAAACCTGTATCGTCAGGGTATGTCTGCATTTGGCGGAATATCCCCGACTTACCATATCTCATTAGCGGAAAATGCCCCGGTCATCGTATGGAACTTCCATTCCCTGCTCGTCATGATCCAGATGTGCTTTTCTTTTATGCTTACGGATTCTGACTGCGATATGAAGCTGTGTAAGCACTGTGGCAGGGCATTTATCGCAAGCCGTAAGGGAAATGAGTTCTGCTCTCCGAAATGCAAGAATCAGTATAATGTCTATAAGACAAGGGCTAAGAAAAAAGAGGAATAGCCCCTATATACAAACAAAGACGGCAAATCATCAACAACTTGTTGACGATTTGCCGTCTTATTTTTAGATCTTTTTGGTTAATAAAGCTTACGCCATTGCAGGCTCTTTTTTCTTAATAATCGCCTCAACTTCATCAACACTCACACCAACAGCATCTGCTATCTGATTTGGTGTATAACCTATTTTATACATATTCATCACAATTTTAGCAATTGCTTTATCTTCAATACCCTGACTCAGATTACACATAATGCTCACATCCTCTCTAAATTCTTGACTGATTGGAATATTATATTCATGTTCTATAATATCCAATTTTTCCTGTTCTTTCAGTTCACTCGAAAGCAAAGCCCCAATCAGGCGGTGCATTTCATATTTTTCATCATGTTCCGGAATCTCATTTGTGATTCCTATTAACACAATGTTTAACAGATCGAGATTACCTTTCCAGTTACATGGTTTTAACATCTCATCTTTTGTCAAATGGATATGGCTTAGGCTGTTATCATCCATGTTCATACATATCCATATGCTGAATACCTGCTTAATGTCATCGTAGTTAGTATTTACAAAATCTCTTTCCTTTTGTGACGAAATCAGCCTGCTCACATAAAAGATTGCCCGATTTAAAATTTTATATTCCGTCGGCTCATCCTTCTGAGCCTCAATATTCACAATAATCTGCGAAAGTCCATTTTTCCTGCCAACTATGGATGGCATGCGGACATAAAAAATAATATCAAATCTGACTAATCCTTCATTAATTTCAGCATTTTCTGTATTAAGACCTACAATACGCTGTCCTGTAGCATCTGTTTTTTCCATATTTGCTAATCCCAGCTCAACCGGAACAACGCTAATACTCGGTTCGCCTTCGATATATTTTACAACATCTTCCGGCTTCATTCCTTTAAATTCATCGACTGTTTTCACCAGAATATGTGCTAATATACTCTTCTGTGCCAGTAACCTTTTAACACGAGTATCATATTGTGCCTTATCTCCTGCTGCATTCACAGCATTTGCTATTTCTGTATTCAAGTCGGCATCCCTCCTTTTGTATTGTGCATAACACTTCTAAGATTCCGCAAAAGGCTCTCTGCCTCAATATCATTATAAGCGAGGAACTTTACGGAATCAACTGAATTTTCTATGAACTTTTTCATATGCCAAACAGCGGGAAACCAGTTAAGATTTCCCGCTATTTTTAATCCATATAAATCAGATCATGCAACACTACTTCCTCAGCTCTGCTCCGGATACTATTCATTTTCCGTACCCATCCGAGCTGGTCAACTGACTTCAAGTGCTCCGTCACACCTTCACGCTCAGCCATTCTTACCGTAAGCATATCCATCATGTCATTGCATTCCATATCTACTTCTTCCAGATGTTTCCACAATTTTTCCGTAAGAACCAGATGTGTATACATGGCATGATGATTTTCAAACAAATACCTCTGTCGCATTTTGCCATATTTGCCAATCTGATAATTGCTTCCATCTTCCAATTCCAAATCTGGAATCACTACATCGCCTTCTCAATGATATGTTAACTCCATACGCTGCTCCTTCCTTTGTGCTAAATGTTTGCAGTTTCGATTAAAAGAGTATCACCTTCTTAATACAACATATCACTTCATTTGCATATGCCTGTGCCGTGTCGACATGACGGTATCCTAAACGGATCGCTGTCTTCACCGGTTCCGCAACCTTGTTATCATCAACAATCCATGTTCCAAGTGCAAGCTGTGGGATTTCCACACCATTATTTAATGTTATCATTTTTTCTGTCATCATGAACATTACCTCCTTTTTTCGAAGAGTATAGTCCATGAAGTGGACTTCAAGTCAAGAATTTTTTTAAATTTTTATTTTTCAGTTGAATTTCTGCCTGCATGTTTGCATGCATACATATTTCTGTCCGCCTCTGCAATCACATTTTTTAACTTTTCATGCTCGCCGATGGCATATCCAACCGCCGCTGAGATCGGTATCTCACAGTCCACCTGTACCGCTGCAAGTGTCTGTTTCCAGGTTTTTATCATCTTTTCCGCAGTTTCGCCGGTTCCTCCCGGAATGAGCGCAAGCATTTCATCTCCACCATACCGGAATGCCATCCCTGCATCTCCTAAAGCAATCCGTATTGACTGTGCCACTTTTACGATCATCTGATCTCCGGCAAAATGTCCGTATGTATCGTTTACATATTTCAAACGGTTAATGTCCCAGTAAACAATGGCAACCTGCTGGTAATCATATGTTCTTTTCTCAATGGTCGCAAGCAGCTTGTTTTTATTGTATAGCCCTGTCATCTCATCCGTCGCTGCCTTCTCTTCCATCTTCATCGCATTTTTCAGTGATTTTCGGATTACCTGATTTACAATGTTGGATACTTAGACAAACGCCATTGCCATCAGACAGCGCGGCAGCACATAATACAGTGCAAGCGTGACTCCCGGATTTTCATTTACCTGATTCAGTAAAAAAGTTCCATTTTCAACCAGATGATTCATAGAAGTAGTTGTCAGAAGCACCATATTGGCATCGCACACACCATAATAATATCCTGCATAGGTACTGATAATAATGGAAAGCACTGTAAGTACAAACGTATATATGGACAGTTGCTTTGACGTGTACATACCGGCTATGATGATCGGCATCATAATAATAATGATCATATGATAGGTTAAGGACACACTCGCAGCCATGATGATAAGGCTGACCGCCGTAATACTGACATACTTCGTCAGCGGATGCTCCAGTCCAAGATGCAGTAAAATCAAAACATATACAGCTGCAAACAGACATCCTGTAACATACCCTCTTGTAAAAATCGTCTTGTCAACGATAAAAATATCAACACTGTTTAACAGCATCTCAAATGAGTAAACGATAATGCAAAACAGTATAAACCGGAATACATAAATATTTTGCGTCACGTTCTCCTCTTCATCGTTTGGATCTTTACTGAATAACCTGTGTATGGTCATACTCCATTTTTCCACTGACTGCACCTTACCCTTTCGGCTGATACCTGATATCCGAAACATGATACACTGTAATAAATGCTTTCGGATCTTCATAATTCATATAATTCATCAGTTTCTGATACTCGTTCTTGTCCACGATAGTAATGATTTCATTGCGTTTCTGCATATTATAAGCACCGATGGATTCATAGATCGTCGCCCCGCTATGAAGATCATTGAGGATAAAATTGCGGAGTTCCTCCTCTTTTTCCGTAATGATACACACACGGCGTTTGATATTATGATCAAAAATAAAATGATCTAAAACGATCCCATTAAAATAGGTTCCCAAAATACTGAGTACCACTGTTTTTTTATCATAAACGAAAGCTGCTGAAAGTGCAACACACATCCCCGATAAGGACATTGCACGCCCAAGATCCATATGCAGATATTTATTCATGATCTTCGCAACGATATCAAGTCCGCCGGAGGATGCATTGCGGTTAAATAAAATACTGAGTCCCACACTGACCACTAAAATATAACACAGCACATCTAACTCCTGGCTGTCCGTCAGTGATCCAATATCCGGGAAAACCATTTCAAATATCCCTAAAAACACGGGGAGCATAATGCTGGTATAAACGGTCTTTACCCCAAATTCCCTTCCACAGGTAAAAAATCCGATGACCAGAAGCACTACATTTAAAATCATGGTGATTGCCGATAACGGCAGTGGAATAAAATTAGAAAGCACGATTCCAAGACCGGAAATACTGCTGACTGACGCATGGCTTGGCACCAAAAAGAAATACACTGCAGCCGCAATGACTGCCACCGCTGCCGTCAGTATCACGGTTTCTTTCGCAATCTCTATATAGTTCACTTGTTTTTTCATAATATTCCTCGTTTCTGAGCAACTTGCTGCTGAGATATATTCCCATGCGAATTGCTGTTTTTTCGATTCTACTGATGTTTTCTAAGCTGTCTTCTTTTGGTGAAATACAGGATTTTTTTTCAGCATGACAATTAACGGTATCACCATAATGATCCATGTAACCGGCTCTGTCCAGATGACGCCCCAGTAACCGAAATACCGGACGAATACCGCCGTGAACACGATCTTACATGCCAGTTCCAGAAAGCTGGAAAAGATCGGTGTCTTATAATCTCCGACTCCCTGCATCGTGTTGCGCAGGATCACGATCCACACACAGACCATCTCAAACAACATATCAACCCGCAGATACGTTGTTCCCCAGTATAGAATTTCTGCATTTTGCGTACTCGCTATAAAGCCAACCAGACAGGTAGAAATCGTATATGCCATGATCATGACCATCACCGCCCAGCCACAGCCAAGCATCAGCGCCGCCTTTAAGCCGGAAGTAATCCTGTCATATTTACCAGCGCCATAATTCTGTCCGCTGTAGGTTGCCATGGTCGCTCCCAGCACCGTGACCGGCAGTCCCCATATTTCAAAAACCTTTCGTGCTGCAGTATGTGCCACGATCACGGAAGTTCCAAGTGTATTGATTCCGGTCTGTAAGATCAGTGTACCAAGATTTACAAGACTCGACATCATTCCCATGGAAAGTCCGCCGGACAACATCGTACGCACTTCTGATTTTTCCAGTTTAAAATGTCTGCGTTCCACCTGAAGGATCGGGAAATGTCTTTTGATATGGATCACACAGAGCACCACGGATACCACCTGTGAGATCACAGTTGCCGCTGCGGCTCCGCCAACACCCATGGAAAATACCAGAATACAGACATAGTCCAGAATGACATTTAACACCGCCGCAAGGATCAGAAAAATAAGCGGTGTCATGGAATCTCCGATCGCACGCAATACATTTGCACACATATTATAGGCAAGTGTCACAAACATCCCAAGCACCAGGATGCTGATATAGGTATATGCCATCTCTTTCTGTTCTGCCGGCACATGCATGATGCTAAGGAGTGGACGTAAAAATACAAATACGCCGGTCACCAGTATCGCCGCCGTCACAAATCCTAAAAGAATCGTTCCCGCAACACTCTTTTTTAATTTTTCCGTGTCCCCTGCCCCAAAATATCTTGCCGTCACGACCGAAAAACCAAGCGTTAAACCGTTAAAAAATCCCGTCAGCAGATTATAAAGGATCGAGACGGAACCGACTGCCGCAAGCGCTCCCTCACCAAGGGTACTGCCTACAATCTTTGTGTCAATCAGCCCATAAAAAAGCTGGAACAGATTTCCCAAAAATACCGGGATTGCAAACTGCAGGATCAGTTTGACCGGCTTTCCTTCTGTCAGATTTGCACCATTTCGTTTCATTTCACTTTGTATCCCTTTCTCGTTTTCTGCTCTCAAAATAAATAAAATGATCGATTGCATCTAAAATATCGGAAAAATCTTCCCGCGGTGCAAGATCGATATAGCGTTTTAAGAGTTCCTCTTCCTGATCTTTGTATCTTCCATAAAAAATATCATACAGATTGTGTCCACGCAAATAGATTTTTATTTCTTCCATATGTGCTTTGATATCAGAAATGCTCTGCATCTCAAATCCAAGCACCTCCGTCAGATGTTTCCCGCTGCTAAGACGGTGTAAATACTCCTTCCATTTTTCAAACAGCGTCTCATAAAATGTCTCCTCAGATTCGACCACACCAAGTTCGGTCATCACTTTGGGGTTGAAAAAATAGTTTTCAAATGAGTAGTATTTTAAAATCAGGACATTTTCCGGCCGGACCTTTGGCAGAGTGTCAACATCCTCCAAATTCCGCTGCTCATAGTAACGGCAGAGCTGCCGCCCTAATTCCATACGGTCTTTTCCATCCCCGTCGCGTATCATCAGAAACTGATCCCGCAGGTAGATCTGGTTCATATATTTCAGGTTTGCGTAAGTCTTGATGTTGGTACAGCTGTTTGTCGTGATGATCGCAATTCTTGAGAGTTTTCCACTCTCATCGTAAGTCTCCGAATAATATTTCCGGATCAGAAGCGGCAGGCGGCTCTTGTCCTGTTTCCCCTCCACAATAAATACAAAGTTCACATTCATCAGATCACTTGCTGTGTAACCGAGATCTTCGAGGATCGCACTCACATCCGTCTTTTCACACATCTTCGAATATCCTTCGCCGTCTAAAACAATCTGTCTGATCTGCCTGCTGTTAAAGTTCGCCAATAGATTTGGCGAGTGCGTGGAAAAGATCACCTGGTTCTTTCTGGACAGGCGGTATAAAATCTCCCCGGAAACTTTCTGTAATTTCGGATGCAGAAATATCTCCGGATCCTCGATCATAAGAATGCTCGGGATCCGACTTTCCGTTCCCGTATATGTTTCAAGCAGCGACAACATGTAAATACTGCGCATGCCTTTTCCCATCTTTGCCACCGGTCTGGTCAGGTTCTGCGCCGGATTGTGGATCTCGGTCGTAACTTTTAACATCCGCTCCACATCCCGGTTCATCGAATATAAAATCTCATCCTGTCCGCCGTTCTTTTTATAATTCTGATTTACTTTTCTCGCAAACTCGTCCAGATTTAACTGGTATAACTTGTAGTCCAAAAGTTTCGCTGTCTCAAATGCATCCAGCTCTGCCGGTGTTTTCTTCTCGATCAGACCGATACACGAAAAGCAGTGCCCGCATTTTTTTGCCTGATTGAACATACAGGTGTCCGCACGCATCCGTTTTAACAGTTCATCCTCCTGCAGCATTAAAAGGTCGCCCTGCAGCTGGTTTAGATCACGCTCCGCATCCAGATAGTAGATCTTCGGAAACACCTGTGGGATACAGGAATTATTTTTGTGCTCCCCATCCTGATAGCGCACCCAGCCATCCCGGTGTGCGATAAAGGTAAACTGCAGTACACCGCCTGACTCTCCTTCGTTCACGGAAAATGATGGCAGCTTTTTACAGAAATCCTCAAGCCACGTCTCATATCTTTTATACTGGCTGACTATGCCGTTCTGATGCAGCCATTTTAAATCTTCAATGGAAAATTCTAATGACAGATCCATCTCAATGTTGGCACAGTCACCGTCAAAATCTTCCGCAGAAATATGATAATCTCCAAAAGCCGCACGGATCGCCTCTAAGATCGTTGTCTTTCCTGTATTGTTCTGTCCTACCAGAATCAATGCATTTTCGATGCTGTCGATTTTCATCTCGTGGATCGCTTTAAAATTTTTTATATGGATACCGGTCAGCTTCATATGCTTCCTCCCACATTATTTTCATTCATATCATGTGCAAAATCGTCACATGATCCAATTCGCCGTTTGCTTACGCCCATGATACCTTTTATTCTAACACTGAAATCCTGATCCGTCATCAGCCTTTACAGGAATCTGTTTTATCAGAAATATTTAAAAATACATCACAAAATATAAGTTCTTCTTTACAAAGCCTTATCAGTATGCTATAACAAAACTTGTCAAAACTAATATTTCATATTAGCAGAGTAGAACTCTGTGCGTTAAGTGCCATGTGAACAGGGAGTTGTCACACGGACGAAAAACAAAGGCGCTGCTTTTGTTTGCGGTACAGAATTCGCATCCCGCTGCTGCATAAAGGTATTTATGTCTCCTCTATGTGGTTTTAGGAAACTGCTAAGGAAGGAGGCTTTTTTTATGAAAAAATTAAAGGAACTGTATCAACAATCACTTCAGGAACTGTGCCACACAAAGACGGTCGTGCTCTGCGGACTCTTAGCTGCACTCGCCATCGTCTTAAGTATGGTCGCAAGCATCCAGCTCGGTCCTTACATCAAGATCGGCTTTTCCGGGCTGCCAAACCGCATCGTTGAATTTTTATTCGGTCCGGCGGTCGGATGCCTGTTCGGCGGTGCGCTCGATCTTTTAAAGTATGTCTTAAAGCCGGATGGTCCATTTTTCTTTGGATTTACCTTTAATGCCATGCTTTCCGGTCTGATTTACGGCACCCTGCTCTACCGCCGTCCGGTCTCAATCAAGCGTATCGTGATCGCCGAGTTTTTTGTAAAGCTAGTCATCAACTGCGGTCTGAATACGCTCTGGATCTCCATGCTTTACGGAAAAGGCTTTATTGCACTGCTTGGTCCGCGTGTCATCAAAAACGTGATCATGCTGCCAATTGACAGCTTTATCCTGTTCTTTGCACTGACTTATGCGAAAAAGATTGCGGCGCAGTTTGGATTTTTCACAGTAAAATCAGGTGCGAAGGAACGTGCCTGATGGGTAAAATCTGATAGTGGATTCTTTTTAGAATTGCAAGTCAAAGTTCAGAATCATAGATTGTATCCTGCGCAGGCATAGCTATAATCGTAAACAAAATGCAGAGATGTGTATCCGTAAATGAATATACATCTCTGCATTATTTTTTTCTTTATTGAAACTGCTTAAACGCCTCTCTCTGGCAGTAATCATATCAGAAAGCCGATGTAATTGTAATGATTACATTTAATATTTCTCGCCATAATGCCATTTCATTGATTTTTGATCCATAAGCAGTACGATCAGCGTTCCACCCTGCACAATGGCATTCTGCCCCGACAAAAATCTCATTTTCACACTACCACATTTTTCGAAGTCCTTTCGGATAGTGGTTTTTCATGATTCCACCCGCCAGTTTTCCCCAGCCGGTGCTAAATCCGTCTGCCATGATCAGATACCATCCCTTTTCTCCCTCATAAGAAAAAGTTCCGCCATTTAAATAACCACGGATCACCTCTCCGTCCGAAGCCAGATCTGCCGTATAGCGTACCTGTTCTTTTTTTAGTGCCAGTGCAAGCGCATGTGACGGCTCCATGCGGTTCTTTTTTACCGTTCCAAGATGCAGTCCCGGTCGCAGGACTTTAAGACCTTTTACAGAAGGCATACCTTTCGGTGCAAGGTAAAGCTGATCTCCAAATTTCACATATGTACCATTTTTCTCCAGTCCGGCTAATGTCTGTGGATCTAATGTATCTTTCGCAAAATCCAGAAATTCCACGATTCCTTTGCCCGGTACTTTCAGATCTTTTGCAGGGATTCCTTTTTCTTCCCCATTCCGGCAATAACCCTGTCTTAGTGTTCCCTCTTTTTCAAGGACAGCCAGATAGTGGCCCTCTCCTTTCAGATGCTGTGGCCAGAGACGGATCGTCTGTGCAATCTCAGGCAATACCTGTCCCATTTTTTCCCCGAAATAAGCCCATTCCGGTACTCCTGCCGACATACCCTCTGCCTTTTTCACTTCCACAATATGAAACTCCGGGTGACGCAGCAAAAAGCGTGTCATACTGCCCTCATTCTCCGCAGGCGCAAAGGTACAGGTCGAATACACGATCCTGCCGCCCGGTGCAAGCATTGAAGCCGCACAGTCTAAAATTCCATCCTGCCTTTCGGCACAAAGGCGGACATTCTCAGGGTTCCACTCTTCACATGCCGCCTCATTTTTGCGGAACATGCCTTCCCCGGAACACGGCGCATCCACCAGAATACGGGTAAAATAATCCTCGAACACCTCCGCTAAACGCTGCGGCGACTCGTTCGTGACCATTGCATTTGCAATCCCCATCCGCTCCACGTTCTCCGATAAAATCTTCGCGCGTGCCGGATGGATTTCATTACAGATAAGCATTCCCGGCTCCTTCCACTTCCCTGATGTGTACATTTCATGCATTCTTGCCGCGATCTGTGTGCTTTTTCCGCCAGGAGCCGCGCACAAATCTAAGATCCGTTCCTGACAGTCTGCCGCTTCTTTTTGCACCACATCATAATCTTCCATCAGATAGGAAACCGGCGCCATGGCACTCGGCTCCTGGATATAATACACGCCCGCCTCATGAAGCGGATGCCTACCCGGAGTGTCATCTTTTTCATAGTAAAATCCATCTTTCGCCCAGGCTACCGGCTGCAGGGAAAAAGGTACTTTTTCCTTCATCTGCGCAGTATCTCCCTTGATACTGTTTAACCGCAGTGCCTGATATTTATCCTTGTCATAACTTTCTAAAAATGCCGGATATTCATTTCCGAGCATTGATTCCATTCTGTTTAAAAACGCTTGTGGAAGCATTTTAATCCTCCTTGTTTTGCGGAGCAAAATGCGACTGCCTTTGCAGGAGCAGAGGATT
>ENA-OPFT01000945-OPFT01000945.1-human-gut-metagenome-genome-assembly--contig:-NODE-945-length-15960-cov-2.576485_pt1 | contig 15960 bp, 13 predicted proteins | sample MGYA00241714_ERZ501560 | MGnify/ENA primary metagenome ERZ501560 (study PRJEB25962, sample SAMEA2042392) | human gut metagenome | biome: human gut; feature: human-associated habitat; material: faeces...
CATCAGCTCTTCGTGGTTTCCACGCTCCACGATGCCGCCTTGGTCTACATACAAAATTTCGTCCGCATTTTTGATCGTCGAAAGGCGGTGCGCGATAATAAACGACGTTCTTCCTTCCAGGAGGCGGTTTAGGCCTTTTTGCAGAAGGATTTCCGTCTCGGTATCGATGCTCGATGTCGCCTCATCCATAATGAGAATGTTCGGGCACGCAAGAAGCGCTCTCGCAAACGAGATCAGCTGACGCTGTCCGGCAGAAAGGCGGCTTCCCCGTTCATTTACGGCCGTCTGGTAGCCGTTTTCCATTTCCATGATAAAATCATGCGCACAGACCACTTTCGCCGCCTCGATGACTTCCTCATCGCTTGCGTCCTGGTTGCCGTAGCGGATATTATCCATAATCGTTCCGGAAAAGATGAAACTGTCCTGCATCATAATTCCCATCTGGCTTCGAAGACTTTTCAATGTCACGCCGCTGATGTCAACGCCGTCGATCAGCACCTTTCCGCTGTCCACATCGTAAAAACGGCTGATAAGATTCACAATCGTCGATTTTCCGGCTCCTGTCGGGCCAACGATTGCAATACATTTTCCCGGCTCCGCCTTCAGATTTACATGTTGAAGGATCTCGACTCCCGGTTCATAACTAAACGTAACGTCCTGAAATTCGACTTCTCCCCGGATCGGCGGCATCGGAACCGCATCTTCGCGGTCCTTGACATCGACCGGTTCATCGATCGTCTCAAAAATTCTCTCCAGATACGAAATCGCCGTAAGAAGCGAATTGTAAAAAGATGCCAGCGTATTGATCGGGTTCCAGAAACGGCTGATATACGCGGTAAATGCCACCAGCACACCGACCGTAATACCGGAATCCGGCTGAAACATCCACTGGATTCCCAGTACGTAAATAAATGCTGTCGTAATATTGGAAATAATATCCACCATCGGCGACATTAGGAAATTATAGCGCACTGCGCGCATCCACGCTTTTCGATAACTACGTGACAACCCGTTAAAAATATCAATATTTTCCTCTTCGCGTACAAACGACTGCGTCACGCGCACACCATTGATACTCTCGGCGATGTAGGCGTTCAGATTGGACTGCTTATTGGACTGGATCTGCCAGGATTTATGCTGTTTGCGCTTGATCAATACCACAACAAACACCAACACCGGCAGTCCGCACATACAGAGCAGCGTAAGTTTTCCGTTGATCGCAATCATAAAACCTACGATAAAAAACAGGTTGCAGAGATCCGTAATCGTATTGATGATACCATTCGACAGCAGATCGCTCAGGTTATTTACATAATTTACCACTCGAACCTGAATTTTTCCATGCGGTCTTTCATCGTAATACGAAAATGGCAATTCCTGTAAATGATTAAAAATGTCGCTTCGTATTTCATGCACAATATTCTGACCGATGCGGCTCATATAACGGATCTTCAATTTCAAACTGATCATGCCATACACCGTTATCAGAAGAATTACCCCAACATAGCCTAAAATCGGTTTCATTCCTGCCATTCCCATCGGAATACAGTCGTCCATCACTTTCATAAAAAAAGTCGGAATCAGCATCGAAAGTCCGGAGGAACTCAGCATCAATACGGCGATCAGCGCAATCTGGGCACGATATGGTTTTACATAATGAAACAGGCGCTTTACCTGATTGATGTCAAATTTTTCTTCATAAATTTCATCTTCAGAAAACGTATTTCGCTTCGCCATTTTTATCCCTCCATTCCATTCTGATGTTTGTAAACGGTTGCATAATAGCCGTTCTGCTTCAAAAGGCTCTCGTGATTACCGCGCTCGACGATCCGCCCCTCGTCCATGACAAAGATCACATCGGCATCTTTAATCGAAGAAATGCGGTACGCAATGACAAACACGGTATGTTTTCTGCCAAGTTTTTTCAACTGTTCCTGAATATAACTTTCCGTCTCCATATCCACCGCAGAAGTCGTATCATCAAGAATCAGAATCGACGGCTTTTTCAAAAGCGCTCTCGCAAGAGAAATACGCTGCTTCTGACCGCCGCTCAGTCCTACCCCGCGCTCGCCGACAATCGTTTGATAGCCGTCAGGCATCGCCTTGATAAACAGGTTCGCATCCGACATAACCGCTGCCTCTTTGACCTCTTCAAAGGTGCAGTCCGGCTTTCCGTAGGCAATATTTCCCTCAATCGTATCGGAAAACAAAAAGACATCCTGCATCGCCATACCAATATTGTCACGCAGATCATGCAAATCCCAATTTTTTACATTGATCCCATCGACCAGAACTTCCCCTTCCGTCACATCGTAAAAACGACAGAGAAGGTTCATAATCGTCGATTTTCCGGCACCTGTAGAACCAAGAATTCCCACTGTCTGGCCTTTTTCCACCGAAAAACTGATATTATGGATGATATCCTCGCCTTCCACTTCATAGGAGACGTTGCGGAACTCAATATTTCCCTGCATTTCCTTACGCTTAATGCCCTTTTTCGGCTTTTTAACGTCAGGTTCTTTGGAATACGTGTCGTAGATTTTTTCCACCGATGTGATAAAACGCTGTACGTCATTAACCCACCAACCCGCGAAACGAAGCGGATTGGAGAGCATCCACAGATACCCGTTGACTGTGACAAGATTTCCCAATGTCATCTCGCCGCAGATCACCTGGTATCCGCCATACAAAATAAGCACGACCATCAAAAGATTGGAAAGCAGCTCAAAAATCGGTACAAAACGACACCAGATCGAAGCGGCGCCAAGCTCTGCCTCGCGATATTTATCGTTTTCTTTTTCAAATTTTTCTTTCTCGTATTCTTCTTTTGCAAATGCCTTTACCACGCGGTTTCCGCTGATATTTTCCTGCACAAAGGCATTGAGGCTCGAAAAACTCTGGCGGCATTCGTGAAACCTCGGCTTTACATATTTTGACTGTAAATATGTAGTAAATAAACAGAATGGCAACACCGCCATCATACACAATGCCAGTTTCACATTTACCATAAATATCATCACCAGCGCAAAAATAAACATCAATATATTTTCGTATACCGTGTAAATGACAAAGGCGACAAAATGCCGGATTGCGTCCATATCTCCGGTCTGGCGGCTCATCAGATCCCCCGTCCGGTTGCGGTTGTAAAAGGCAAAATCTTCCTGCAGCAATCTGCGGTACACCGCGTCACGCATGCGGTAAAGCACCCCCTGCGAACAGGTTTCAAACATCATCTGCGTGGTATAACGAAGGATTGCACGCACCGCCGTCACGGCAAGCATAATGCCGATCAGTTTCGGCAAAAGGTCGTACGCACCTCCTTGAATCACATCATCGACGATCATTCCGGAAATGTACGGATTTACGATCGCGCAGGCGACAATGACCGTCATCAGCACAAGTCCGGTCACAATTGCCAGCCGGTATTTTTTCAAAAATCCGGAAAACCATTTTAATGGTGTCATGGTGTCTCTCCTCTCTATTGGAAAGCCACTTTCTGCAAAAGCACTTTCTCATAATCATACCCCGCATCCTGGCTGCATTCCACCGAGCGCAGTTCAAATGCAAGGATTCCATTTTTTTCCAATGCAACAGGCAAGGTCAGCGTACCTTCTGCTGCCTCAATCTGCTGTGTCGCCACATAAGGACGTGCCGCCTCGCGAAGCAGCGCATTTTCCCCGCGCGTGGGATTTGCCGGCTCACCGAGGTCATGCCAGACTTTCAGCGGATTTCCATGATTTTCATCCACAAGTCTTGTTACCGCACAGTATTTCCCGGTTTTTACCGGATCAATACTAATGTCAAGTTCCAATGTACCGCCTTTTCCGTCGTTATCCGGGTTCCAGACCACACCATAATACGAACCATCTTTTCTTTTTACGACAAGCATTTCCTCTGAACGATGAATACAGTCACCGTCCAAACCCTTGTAAAAAGCGAATGTCCAAAATGTCGGCTTCGGAATACAGCCGTTGGCAACCAGTCCGAATCCCCCGTGAAATGGCGTAAATGGCACGCCCCATTCCTCGAACACGTCGCCAAACGTCCAATACGAATACGACGCATGGCAGTCGCCCAGCCTTGACAACATGTGCGCGACATAAGCCGCATTGTAACACGTATCGTGCACCGGCGCATTTGGCACATACGAGGTATTAAACTCGGTAATATGAATCTCTTTTCCGGCAAATTCTTCGTAGTTATCCACAATTTCTCTGGACTTTTCCAACACCTCAAATGCCTCTTCCGGCTGATGCAATGCAACATAGCTGTAATGTCCGCATTTTTCCGGCACTTCGCTGGTATAATGATGTCTCGTCACAAAGTCTAGCGGCAGTTTCTTTTCCCGGACAAATTCAAGAAAATCGGTCAGCCATGCCACATCATCGACACCACAGATTGCCGGTCCACCGACACGCAGCGCCGCATTGACTTCTTTCACCGCCTTCACAGTAACTTCATAAAGATGAAAATATTCCGCTTTATCCGCATTTTTCCAAAACACCGAAAGATTCGGCTCATTCCATACTTCGACCGGCCACGTCAGCACTTCCGCTTCCCCGTAACGCCGGATCAAATGACGAAGCGTATTTTGCACAAGCCTGGTCCATTTGTCATAATCGGCCGGCGGCGTGATATTTCCCTTCCAATAAAATACTGTTTCTTCGCCGCTCGCCATTGCTTCCGGCATAAATCCCAGCTCGATAAAAGGTTTCAGTTTAAGATCCCGGTACGCATCCATCACCTGATCAAGATACGTAAAATTGTACTCCTCGACAATACTTCCGTCTGCCTCTTCGCGCTCCTGATAAATTGCCATATCCTTGCAAAACAGTCCATGACCGCGGATATAATCAAAGCCGATCTCTTTTTGCACAAGGGCAAGCTGATCCAGATATTCTTTATGTAATGCCAGATCCATACGCCCTGTGCCAATACAGGAAAATGTATTATTGGTAAAATTTACCACTTTATTTGTATTTATATCTATCTTTTTCACGATTCTTCTCCTCCATAAAAACATTGCAATTTTGCGATAAAATCTTCTAATATAAAACGCGGATCAATCGACGTGTACACGCGAATTTTCGGTCTCCCGCTCTCAAAACGGTTCGTCGTATCTTCGTTGATGACCGGCGCTTCCGTCTCGTGATATTTTCCGCAGAACTCATCCATGACAACACCTACCGCCGGCGAATCTCCCAACGTCCAGCTCTCCCCCGGTGTCCAGCCGGCGCGCTCCGACCGGTTGTAAGTTTCCATCTGTTCAAACAAATGCTTTCCAATCTCGCCACATGGCGCGATCCGCATCTGAATCTCAGCCAGACTGATCCGCATGCTGCCATACACATCGTTTGGAATCTGCCAAAACCGAACCCCGCTCCCCAGCACAAGATTGGCGGCCTCGATATCATTTCCGGCGTTGAATTCCCGCACCTCTCCGGTGCTGTGTTCGTGGCTCTGCCCGCCGATCCACACCACCGTCATCCGCGGAACAATGTCCGGACACGCCTGTATCGCCGAGGCAATATTGGTGATTGCCCCAATGCAGAGGACATACAGCGGTTTGTCGTCTTGCCGCAATGCCTCGCGGATCAAAAATGACGAAGCCTCTGAAATCTCCCCGGTTCCTTTTTCTGACAATTTTCCAATTTCTCCCATAAGAACCGGAACTTCTTTCTTCATCGCTTTCACAACTCTCTGAATCTCTTCAAAACTCTGCTTCATACTTCCTTCACAGTTAAAATGTTCCGCAAAAATTGCCTTCACAATAAACTTATCGCACAGTAGCGCATGTGCGATCGCAAACGGATCATCCGCCTCGCACGCCGCATCGCTGTCCACGATAACACGGACTTTTTTATCATCCGGAACCTGATATTTCAATGGCATAAAACCGCCTCCTTCGTCTGTTTCTGTATAGAAATCAAAGTCTCTTACGTGCAAGCATGATGATTCATTGATGTCCATACATTGGATCCTAAATAGTTACCTGTATAGTATACAAAAAACGAACGGAAAAGAAATGGATTTTCTTGTCCGTTCTGATGTACATTTTTAGCCAATAGGCGAAAAACGAACACGTAGTGTTCGAAATGCGAATGTATGGGTGGGGAAGTCCGGAATAGTTCTATGAATTCCCTTAAACATTTCTATTCCGATACTTCAACGGTGACATCCCATACGTCTTTTTGAACAATTTACTAAAATGATACGCATCATCGTACCCCACTTTTTCCGCAATCTCCGCGATGCCAAAATCCTCTTTCTGTTCCAGCAGTTCTTTGGCATGTTCCAACCGCACGCGGATCAGATAATGAATCGGCGACTCGCCTATTTCCGACTTAAATATCTTGGAAATATAATACGGACTCAGATACATATTTTCCGCAATCTGATCCAGCGAAATCTTCTCCGCATAATGTTCATCGAGATAATCTGCGATCTGAGCAGCGACGTATTTTTTTCCGGTAGACTCGAATTCACGGCCTTTCATGGCTGGAACCGGTTCTATTTCTTCGCGCACGATATGCAGCAGCAGCTGTGTTAAATACGCCTTCAGCATAAAATAACTTCCCGGTTTTCTCTCAGTATTTTCCTTTTCCATTTTCTCACAAAGTTGGAAAATTTCACGCCTCATTTTCCCGGAAGTATGCAGCACATTGCTACCGTCCTTCAGCTCAATCTGATTTTCGCGCATATTGCAAAACGATACATCCGTAAGTCCGACAAAATATTCCAGCCGGCCTTCTTCACCTTCACGGATAATGCTCTCGTGGCCGATTCCCGGATTGAAGATCAGAACATCTCCCTCTTTGACCGGCACATATTCATCATTCAGATGATAAATACCTTTCCCTTTTAGTATAATTCCGATCTCAATAAAATCGTGCTTATGATAATTATTTTCGCTCTCTTTCCGGTCAACCTGACAGGAAAAGAGAAATGTCGGATTCAAATCCTGATTGACAATGTCAAATTGTATGTTTTCCATCGCTATCATCCTCTACACATTCAAAAATCTCGTAATAAAAATGGTACAAAATAAACCGGTAAGAATTTTAAATTTCCTTTTTTTGTCACATCTTTCTGAGATATAATATAGGTGTCCTTTACATTTTTTGAAAACTTCTCGCGAAATTTCAAAATTGACTCGTGCTTTCCTGTTCCCGATGATTTTATCTCCAATGCCCGTACTTTATCTTTTATTGACAGCAAAAAGTCAATCTCATAATAATGGGAAGTGTCTTTCTTTTTCCAAGTATGATAATACAATTCTCTATCCATACCTGCTATCATCTGCGCAACTGCATTTTCGTATAAATACCCCAGATTTGCCGGTAATTTATCCGATAATAATTTTGCATAAATATCATTTTCTGCTGCCGGTCGATCCATAAACATCAATGTTACAAATAAGCCCGTATCACAAAGATACATTTTATAACTTTTTAAATCTTTTGTCATAGCTAAACTTACTCTTGGATCTGTCGAATTATAGGCCAAAAGCACCGTTTTGGAATCCGCTAAATCATACAATAATTCCTCGTCTTTTTTGCTTTTCCGTTTGCCGGTTGCAGAAGATATTACATATCTTTTCGTATCCTTTGACAACTGTGCCGGAATCGAATGAAACATCGCCGTTATTTTTCCGGAAGCATCAATCTTTTTAAAATCATCTTCATAAAGAGAAAGTATTGTCCTCTTCACAGCATCTATTTCCGTAAAGTTTTTGCCTTTTACATAGGCATCCACTGCCTGCGGCATGCCGCCAACTGCCATGTAAATACGAAAATCCCGCATTAATTTGCGATTCAGCTGCTGCCCGACTTCTTTTTTTCTCTCATACAACTTTTGAAGCAATTCATAGTTCGGATTTTCAGCCGCCCACAAAAATTCTTCATAATCCATCGGATAAACCTGCAATTTCATTTCCTCAGAAGGAATCAAAATATTCTTTACATTCTTTTTAATTGATATCAAAGATCCCGTTTCAATATAATGATATCTTCCATCTTTTACCAGATATTTAATAGCCTGCCTTACTTTTGGAAATAATTGAATTTCATCAAATATAATAACCGACTTTTTCTCCACTAATTTCTTTCCGGTAACCGTCTGCAGTCTCAAAAAAAATACATCCAAGTCATTAATGTCATCAAAACAAGCCAGCAACGTATTTGAAATATTGGCAAAATCAATCAAAATATAAGTTTCATATTCATTTTTTGCAAACTGCTCTGCGATCGTTGATTTTCCCACTCGTCTGGGACCTTCCAACAGGATACTGTAACAATCCGCATACTTTTCTTTCCATTCACGCAGTTTTTCATATGCTTTTCGCTTAAAAAACATACTCATACCTCCCTTTTTTCGCCAAAAATGCATTTGTTCAAAATTATTATACACTAAAACATGCATTTGTTCAAAACTTTTTTATGCAAAAACGTGCATTTGTTCAAAACTTTTTTCATTATTCCAAAAAATCATCCGGATTAAACTCTTCCAATGTCTGCTTCTTTTTTTCTGCATTTGCGAGGCCGGCGAGTTTTGTATTCTGCATAAATTTTTCCGTATTAAACATCACCAGCACGTCTGTGACGTCCTCGTATTTATCCAGAATCTGACCGATTGGAAGTTTTCCGTAACGATAATCGATCAGGATAATGCGGTCGTAATTTTCCGTCAAAAACGGGACAAAACAATTGGCAAAGGAATCTTTAACGAGAAGTAAAGTTTTTCCGGTTTTGGCCTTTGTAGTGATTTCTATTTGAAATGTATTTTTTGACAAAAATACATTATAGCGGTTAAATCCTTCTTTTGCTTCTTTCGGAAAATACAATGTATCTGCTTCTACATCGCCGTCATCCATATTGACGTGAACGGCCTCCTGCGATGCATTTTTAAAAAGTGTAACCTGATCTTTTGGGACATTTACATGTACTTTGTTATACGTCGTTCCGTAAAAATCATCGAATACCGTTTCCTGCGTATACTCCGTAATTGGCTTTGCATCCGCCTGTCCGCTTTTTTCTGCCCACGCTTTGTACGCATAATACGCACCGAGGGTCGTCCAATGATGGTCAGTCCGATAATAGATATATTCGTTCTGGTGGCTTCGCATAACATCTTTCAGATAAATCATCCGTTCTGGATGTGACAGAGATTTCCGCAATGCGTCTAACACTTCGGTATGCTCGGAAACCTGCGAATAGGCCGGCAAATATTTTGAAAGCGCAAGTGTCTTCGACGGAATCATCAGACAACTTACGTGCTTTTCGCCAAACATTTCACACATATCATTTAGAAATGAGGACAACGTTTTTACATTTTCTTCCACTTGCTCTTTATCATACTCATTTTCGTCGTCTTTTTCTAAAAGATAACCTTCTTTTCCCAGATAAACATTGTTGATATCCCTTTTTCCCATTTGTTTTTGGAGGGTCACCGCCAGATCCACCCATCGATCCCGCAGGAAAAACTGGTCGCTCAGATAAGTTTCGTATTTTTCCTGATATTTTCCCTGTAAAAACTGCTCTTTGGTAAGCTGCGGTTTCTGTTCCAAATTTCTATTTTCCAAATCGGAATACGCTTTTTTCGGTAAAACCGCCGTAATGACTGCGCCCCCAAACAGCATAACACAAAAGACAATAATCGACAATATTTTTATCTTTTTCACTTTGCCACCTCCTTAAAACCGAAAATACAAAAACGGATTGTAAGACGAATTCACAAGCAATGCGACGCAGGCAATAAACAATACGATAGTAAATAGAATCGCTGCAATCTCTCCACGTGCCGTATCTTCGGGGAAAGCTCTGCAAATTAGAAACCGTTTTACAACGGACAGCGATCCGATGACGGCAATGACAAGCAAAGCCGCATGGGATACCAGAAGATACATCGTCTGCTGATTCACAACTCCCGCTCCGGTCCGGAAAAACATCGCACGCATATAATTTGCACTGTCTGCCATGTCCAGCCACGAAAACAAACTCCATCCAATCATGACAAATAGCATCGTATAAATATGTCCAAACGCCGCAGGTAATTTATCTAACACCTTTTTTAATACAAATTTCTCAAGCACAAGAAGCACGCCATAGTACACTCCCCACAATATGAAATTATAGTATGCGCCATGCCACAATCCGGTTAAAAACCACACGATTGCCAGATTTAATATCTGACGTCCGACACCATGGCGGTTTCCTCCCAGCGGAATATACACGTATTCCCGGAACCAGGTTCCCAGCGAAATATGCCAGCGGCGCCAGAATTCCGTAATGCTTTTTGATTCATATGGATAATTGAAGTTTTCCGGAAAGGTAAAACCGAACATTGCGCCCAAACCGATTGCCATATCCGAATATCCCGAAAAATCAAAATAAATCTGCAATGTAAACGCCACTACACCAAGCCACGCCGCTACCGTCGTCAGCTCACTGTCCGGCATCGCCGCAATCTGGCTCCAAAGAGCCCCCACTTGATTCGCGATCAGCACTTTCTTTCCGAGTCCCACCATAAATCGAAGGATTCCTTTACTAAACTGCGAAATCGTCTCTTTTCGATGATCCAATTGTTCTGCGACATCCTTAAAACGGACGATTGGCCCCGCGATCAACTGTGGAAACAGCGCAACATAGGCTCCAAACGTAATAAAATTCTTTTGCATTTTAGCATCCCCGCGATACACATCGATCGTATAGGACATCGTCTGAAAGGTATAAAAAGAAATACCGATTGGCAATGCAAGATGTAGCTCAGGCATCGCCAAACCGGTCAATTGATGAACGATCTGAAGGAAAAAACCGGCATATTTAAAAAAGCCAAGAAGTGCCAGATTTATGACTGCCGAACAGGCAACCATAACTTTGGCACCACTCATTTTCCCCTTTTCTTTAAAATAATGCACCGCAAGTCCCGCCGCATAGTCTACACATGTAGAAAGCAGGATGAGTACCACATATACCGGTTCGCCCCACGCATAAAAAACGAGACTCGACAAAAATAATACGAAATTCCGGCATTTCTTTGGCAGGATGTAGTATGCCAAAAGAACAATCGGCAGGAAGCGGAACAAAAACAATAAACTGCTGAAAACCATGTCTTAACTCCTCTTATAACTTCTTCTTAAGAGCAGTCTGACCTTTCATATTCACATCTTTTTTCGGTGACATGGCAATGTACCAGACATACTTCCCTTTTTGACCACAAACTGCATTTTGAAATACCTGCTTTTCTGCCGCCGTATAATCACTGAGATAATCGCTCTTGCAATTTCTCTTTTTATAACTCTTCAATGTGCCAAATAGGCTCTTTGCCTGAGACTCATTTTTTGCTTGCATCACACACAAACTATAAGCTTCTTTTGCATCAAATACATACTGCATTGTCTTTACTTTCTTTCTGGCTGCGGAAGAAAGTGCGCCAAAATCCAATGCACTTTTCGACGCATATTTCAAATTTGCGCTGCCGCCTGTCGCCTTTAATGCCGCAGAGCAAAGCGCCTTACAGGTCGTCTTTGTCTTTGCCTCCGCAGCGTTACCGGAAATGGTTGTTGCGAAAAGTGTCATTATCAGCACCGCACAGATAATTTTCATATATTTTTTCATTTCTCAATTCTCCTATCGATCTAAAGATTTGTCATATTTTGTAATTATCTTTCCAAACTGCGTATAGGCAGGCGGCTTCCAATGATACCCGTCCCCCGTCGCATAACCGGCTTTCAAAAATCCGCCGGAATCTTTCAAAAAGTCTGTATAATCGAGATATTTCAATCCCATTTTCTTCGCCAGATTTTTCAGACGCCGATTAAAAATAGGAATTTGTTTCATGCCCGGATGCCTTGCTTTTTCGGCTCTTGTAACCGGTGAAACAGCACACAATACAATATCCGTATTAGGATCTGCCTGCTGAATCGCTTCGATCATATCTTTGTATTCCGAGATCATCTGCGATGCCGGCCGATAATGAATTTCGTTCATTCCAAGCATCATATACACGCGGTACGGATTCTCTGCGATCAGCTTCTGCAGTCCCGTTCTTCCCTTAAAAATTCGTTTTGTGTGAAATGTCACGGTATTCAATCCGCGGTATGCGACTACCTTTTTCTTTGCTCCAAGAGGCATCGCTGGAAATCCGCCCTCATAGGCAATTCCCTCGCAGATGGAATCTCCGGCAAATACCACTTTCCGCTGATACTTTTTCATCGTCATTTTCTTTTTTGCCGAAGGCCGGCTGTCCGATGGTGATTCCTTTTTTGTTTTTCCTGCTGTCACATAAAATGTATATTCTTTTTTATTCTTTAATTTTTTTACAAGAAAATGATCCTTCTGTGTTGTCCCGGCGAGTTTGTATTTTCCATTTTTTTCTAATTTATAGTAGACGTGATAATATTCTGCCTGCTTCGTCTGCTTCCAGGAAACCTTGACAGCAGTCGTCGAATACCGCACAGCCTTAACTTTGGTAACTTTTTTCAATGGTTTCACATGAGGAGCCGGCGTTGGTGTTACCGGTGGTGCTGTCGGCGTTGGTGTGACCGGTGTCGCCGTCGGTTCCGCACTAACTTCCGCCGTAACCTGCGGAGCTGCACTTTCAATCGGGGGAACCGTTTCCGGTGTCCCTTCCGCTTTCACCGAAGTCTCTGCAAATATTCCGCACGCAAATACTGCAACACCCATAATCAAGGCGTTGCAGCAATATCTTATCGTTGCTTTTTTCATCTTGATCCTTCTTTCATCTTTCCTTCATACTATACTAACGAATTTAGTATATAGTTTTTGACGAAAAAAGTCAAGATTTGTCGGTGGAATTAGCAGTTAAGATCATCCCTCATGCAGTGATATTTCCTCAAATCCTCCGTTGCCAAGTTTTACATCAAAAATGGCTTTTTCCCCGGCTGCACTTTGTACCGTTATAACTTTATGAGAGCTCATTGCTTTCGCTGGTTCTTCAATATCCAGGTAAATCCAGGCTTTCTTTCCGTTGTCCATCTCTGTGTCTTCCAAAATGATTCGATGTCCAAGATTAATCTTGCGGTAATCCTCAAGCGACATATTAATTCCCTTCTGCCAGACACCACCAAGCGAATCTGCTGTCTTTTGGAGTTTTGTCAGAAAGTCCTCGGACATTTTTTCTGCCTGTTGTGGCTCTGGTGTTAATTGACTGCGGATTCCCCAAATCTGGTCCTCCACCGACTCTGTTTTGTCAATTTCCAAAGTCCATGTCCACGACTGTTTTTCTCCATTTTCACCATTGCAATCTATGTCAATCACCTTTACTGTATGATCCTTATCTCCCTGTGTCTCAGATTCGTATGCCGAATCTTTGTCCTGATACGACATTCTGAAATCGCCATTCTCTTTTACTTCGTTTTCCGCGTGCTTTTTCTCGCCATTCACATAATATTCCGCTTTGTATTTATGCCCGGCAGAATTGAAAATGTAGCCATTGGATGCTGCATAACCAACTCCTCCAAGCCCAACTGCACAAATGGCAAATAGAATTACCGCTGCACGGCGCAAGTTGTGTTTGCTACCATTTTTTTCCATATTCGGCAGGTCAGACAATTTTTGTTTTGCCTCTTCCGACATCTTAATTTCCGGATAATTTTTCTTAAATAAATCTCTTTCTCTCATAAGTCATTCCTCCCTCGAGTTTTTCTTTTAACATTTTTCTCGCCCTCATCAGGCGGGTCTGAATTGTAGAAACATTCATCTTTAATATATCCGCGATCTCTTTAACGGAGTAATCTTCATAATAGTACAGATCGATCAAAACCCGGTATTTTGCCGGCAGTTCCATCACCGCATCATACAGATCACTCGGTTCTTCCATACTCGTTTGTGTACTGCATTCAATCTGTTCCATCGGCTGTACCCTGCTCTTCCAGACCGAACGGAATAACGTATGACATTCATTTACCGTCACCCGGATAAGCCAGCTTTTCTTGTGTTCCTCAGAAGTAAACGGCTTTTTATGCTGAAATAATTTGATAAATACATTTTGCACCATATCTTCCGCATCCGTTTGATTTCCACAAGCATGCAGCGCAACTCGGTATATGAGATCCGAATACTCATTTACGCTTTGGATATATTCGTTATTGTCCAAATCTGTTTCCCCTTTCTGTTGTATTTGAAAAGCCTTTCACTTATTACACGCTTTTAACTATAAAAATATCTCATATGTGTACAAAAAGAAGAGGTTTTGTCCCTATTTGGTTCAACCTCTTCTCTCTCACATAAATTCGAAATCGTTGCCGTTATCGGATAAAGTTGTCGATCAGTCTCGTCTTTCCAATGTATACAGCGACCGCACAAAGCACTTCTCCGCTGACGGTTTCTACCGGTTTCAGTGTATTCCAGTCTACTAATTCGACATAATCAATCTTCGCCAATGGCTCATTTTCGATAACTTTGCGAATCTCTGCCACTACTTTTGCTGCGTTTTTTTCGCCGGATCTGAGAAGTTCTTCTCCCGCTGTCAAGCCTTTGTGGAGTACCGTTGCGGCCGTTCTTTCTTCTGCGCTCAGATAGGTGTTTCTGGAACTTTTTGCCAGTCCGTCTGCCTCACGCACGATCGGGCAGCCAACGATCTCAAGGTCAAAATTCAGGTCGCGCACCATGCGGCGGATAACCGCTAACTGCTGGGCATCTTTCTGTCCAAAATAGGCGCGGTCCGGCGCAACAATATGGAACAATTTGGAAACCACCGTACATACTCCGCGGAAATGTGTCGGTCTTGTCTTTCCGCAAAGTCCCTTGGTCAGATCGTCCATATCCACATAGGTGCAGAAATCATCAAAGTACATTTCGCTGTCTTCCGGATGGAAAATGACATTTGCACCGGCCTTCTCACAAAGCTCAGCATCGCGGTCAAGATCTCTTGGATAACTTGCCAGATCCTCTGTCGGTCCAAACTGGATCGGATTGACAAATACGCTGACAACCACACGGTCATTTTCAGCAACTGCCTTATCGATCAAACTTTTATGTCCTTCGTGAAGGTAGCCCATCGTAGGTACAAGTCCTACACTAAGTCCCTCTTTTCTCCACTCTTTTACCTGTTTTCTTACTCCGTCTACTGTTGTTATAATTTCCATTTTTCTTCCTCCAATTTGGTTCGGTAACCAGTTAATTTTTTAAGCAGCCGAGAAATTTTTCGGCGTGTTGGTAAGATTTTTTCGGCGTGTTGGCATCACAATTCTTTTTCATAACACAAAAATGTCTGCTCATACAATTCGCATTCACCGACGACATGAAAATGAAATGGTGCGTAAGACCGTATTGCCTTTTGGTTGGCTTTGTTTACAAGAAAATGAATGCTCTTTTTCCCGCGTTTCCGCAGTTCGTCCATTCCAAAACGAATCATTTCGCGGGCAATGCCTCCGTTTTGAAGATCAAGCCGCACCGCAAGCCGCGACAATTCAGCTCCCGGCTGTAATTCCGGGGTCCAACAGGTGAGATTTTCGACATTTTCGTCCTGATCCACTGAAATCGCTGCCAAAATATCGCCATTTCCGTCTTTCATAATAAACAGCGACTCTCGGGAAAGGTCATCCGCAATGTTTTCTGCGCACGGATACCCGTCATCCCAGGCACAAAACGGCTCGCCAAGCTGGGATTTGTATAATTTCAAAATCCTTTCCACATCTTCTTTTTTGGCCTTACCAATATTTCTCATACGATCACCCCTCGCCACACATTTTCATCAATACAGTTTCTCAATGACACTGTCGTCCACTTTGTACGTGTTTTCTTCTGCCGGAAATACGCCATCCTGCACTTCTTTGATATAATTCTGAAATGCTTCCTTCATCACTTCTCCGATGTTTGCATAGCGTTTGACAAATTTTGGTGTGAAATCAGAGAACATTCCAAGCATATCCTGATACACGAGAACCTGTCCATCACAATCTTTTCCGGCTCCGATTCCAATGGTTGGGATATGAAGCTG
>ENA-OPFT01000995-OPFT01000995.1-human-gut-metagenome-genome-assembly--contig:-NODE-995-length-15428-cov-1.572953_pt1 | contig 15428 bp, 9 predicted proteins | sample MGYA00241714_ERZ501560 | MGnify/ENA primary metagenome ERZ501560 (study PRJEB25962, sample SAMEA2042392) | human gut metagenome | biome: human gut; feature: human-associated habitat; material: faeces...
TGCAGTCTGCTCCTGGGTTGCATAATTCCATAGCGGATTAGACTTGTCCTCTCTGAGAGACTGGTAGTAATCAGCATCTACAGTGTTTGCAAGCTTGTTGTTGTCATAGCCCGGATAGCTGACTAAAGCCTTTAGCTGTCCTGTCTTTACATCAGTTATGACACAGGAGCCTGTACATGGGTCAAGGGCAAGCTGTGCAGGTGTTATCTCTATATTGTTTATTTTGTCCATAAGAAATGCATATGGACTGATGGAGCCATTGGCAATGTTGCTTACTGTTGCATCGTCATAATCGAGTACACCCTGGTCAAAAAGCAGAAGGCACAGCTGCTGTCCAGTGACCGCCCCGGAATTTACCATATATTTGTATATAATTTTGGCAAAGTCTTTATTGTCAGTCATGGCATCCCTGATATACGAGCAGAGTGCTGTGTAAATCTCGCTTGAATCAGCATACTTCTGGTCCACATCAAGCTTTGTTATGTCTATCCACTGCTTTGAAATGCAGTATTTGAGATAATCACGCGGTGAGAGTGTGCCAGCCTTCCATGAGGCATATGTGGAATCAGAGGTATCTATCTGTTTGCTCAACAGCAGTCCATCATCGTTTAGCACTGACATAACACATGTAAAATAATCAAGTGTCTGCTCCGACATGGAAGCAGTGCCTGAAGTACCACTTTCAAGCTCGCTGTCAATAGTGGATAATGCATCCTGCAGCTGACCGCTGAAGGAATTGTATATAGCCTGCTCAGTTGCTGATGCATCTGATGCATTGAAATGTGTCAGGTCAACTACATTGTTGTTGATCAGTGCAAAGTAAACATCATTTATAGGTATTTCACCGGATTTTATTTTGGAGTAAACAATTCCGGCTATCTCCTGCTCTAACAGCTTGTATGTGGCCTCCTGCAGCTTGATGTCAATACTTAAGTAGACATCATTTCCGGAAACAGGATTCTCCTGACTTATTACCTCGTTTATCTTACCGACATTGTTTACATAGACCTGTTTTTCACCGTTTTTGCCTCGCAGATAGCTCTCATAGTACTGCTCTAAGCCTGACTTACCCACCATATCATTTTGTGTATATGAGTCATCATCCTTTGACAGCTCATTATACTCGTCGGTAGATATCTTGCCTGTGTATCCTATGAGCGATGAAATATATTCAGGATAGTTGTACTTGCGGATGGTATCCTCTTCAATTGATATGCCGGTAAGAGTATCTGAATGCTCATTGACATATGCTACTATCGAATCATTTACATCCTTTGCAATAGTAGTGGTTTTGTATTTAGTGAATCGGTTCTGTTTTATGGCATATCTCATCACTACAATATCATAAGTGTCCTGTGTATCATACTTGCTGCTGATATCAAAGCATTCATTCTGATCAGAGCTTAGAAAATCAATAATATTCTGGGCGCTGGCATTTGCCTCATCAAATCCAAGTGCTTTATTGTATTCGAGCTTATCATATTTCTTTCCGAACACATCTGACAGAAATCTCTTTTTTGAAGTTTCAGATGTGAATGTAAAGCTGTATGTACCATCATCGTTTAAAACAACCGGAAAATCATTGTATATCGAGCCGCCATTGTTTTTTATCACATTGATAATTTCATTAAGCTCTTTGTTTAAAAGACGATTGTGCTCCTTTGTAGATGAATAGCTGCCGTTGTCTGAGATGACTACAGAGTATGCAAGCTGATTGTAAGCAAGCAGCTCACCATTTACATCATATATATTGCCTCTTGATGCCTCTATGGACAGCGGCTTTTTAATCAGCATTATGAAGTTTTTCTGATAATCTGCACCTTTAATAATCTGAAGGGTAAAGACTCTTTCGGCAAGCAGGGCAAACATGAAAATAATTACTGCTGCCAATACAAAAAGTCTTGAGCTGAAAAATTTCTTCAGAAAATCTTTTATATCATAAATCAAATTTCTTTGCTCTCCTTTTCTCGTATGCTTCCAGCTTCTGGTTTACCTTAAGAAATACCAGATACAAAAGTATACTGATAACCATTGTGTATACAAATTCAGGTATGATAATTGACTTCAGATAGTACAAAAAGCTAAATCTGCCACGCAGTAAAAACATGAAAAAGTATACTACCAGATTGTAAAACAAATCGCTGCCTCCTATCAGAAGCATAGGAAGCTTTATATCGTCAGGATAGAATCTTTTCTGGAATAATCCATTGATAAAACCGATATACATATATATTAAAGCATACAGTCCTATATATTTTCCGCAAAATATGTCAATAAGCAGGCCACAAAAGAAGCCTACCCACAGTCCTTCCTTTTTGCCACGCATAAAGCCAAAGGATGATACGGCTATAATCAACAGGTTTGGTGAGATATTGGCAAAGGAAAGAGTCTTAAACAGCGTGGTCTGCAATACAAAGCATAAAGTTATTATTATAAATAAAACAATTCTACGTCTCATGCTGCTCCTTACTTATTTTCAGTTGAATTTTCAGTCTGGCTGTCACCGGCTGTTTCTGTACTTTCGGTGTCGTCAGCTGTTTTAGTGTCACCGGTCTGCTTAAGCTGTGTTATGACCATGACATTTTCGATATGCTCAAAATCTACAACCGGTGTGATAGTGCCGGATTTTGTCAGATTGTTGGAATTATTTTCGATTTTTGTCACATAGCCAATCAGTATGCCCTGCTGGTAACGGTCTGACACGTATGAGGTAACAACAGGATCGCCCTCTTTCACCTTGTTGTCGTCATCCTTTAACTCAGTAAAGGTAATTACCTTGTCATCGTTCATGGTTTTTATATTGCCACTGACGGTGAGGTTGTCCTCCGTGGTGGAAACCATGCCACTGACTTTGCTGGCATCATCTATGATACAACGTACCTTGGCAAAATTATCGCCAGCATCGGTAACAATACCTACAAGTCCGCTTCCCGCAAGCACATTCATGCCTACGTCCACTCCATCCTTTTTTCCTTTGTCGATAGTAAAGGTAGAAAACCAGTTTCCGCTGTCCTTTGCTATGACACTGGCAGCGACCTTGGGATATGATGGATATTTGGCATCCAAATCCAGAAGCTGTCTGTAATTGTCAAGCTCATACTGTTCAAGTTTGTTTGTTGTGAGCTGTGTTGTAAGCTCTTCTACCTCGGCCTTGAGCTTTTTATTCTCAGCCTTGACATTTTTTAATGTGCGTATTTCTGTAACCTTATCTGAAATGTGAATTCCAAAGCTGTTTATACCCTTCTGCATTGGGATGAATACATATCCGGCAGCAGTCTTTAAAGGGCCACCGGAGATATTTAAGGTAAGGCTTAACAGCATGGTCACAAAGCAGACTGCTGTCATAACCAACAGTGTGTATCTTGCAGGCAGCTTTTTATTGTGCTTTCTCTTTCGATTGCGAAAATTCTTACTCATGTTAACCTCGGTTATTATTTTTTGATGCTGAACGGAAGTCTCTTATATTTTGAATCAGAAACTATTTGTACGAGTCCGCGTACTGCACTCTCCTCAGGACATTCTGAGCAGATGACCTTTATACCTGTAATCTGTTCAAAGAGCTGGTCAAGTCCTGCAAGCTGTGAGCCGCCTCCTGTGATATAAATGCCTGAATGGATGATATCCTTTGCAAGCTCAGGCGGAGTCTTCTCAAGAATCATTTTTATTGATGTGCATATAGACTCAAGGTTTGACTTCATAGCCTCGTAAACAATCTTTGAACCAATTTCCATCTCAATAGGCAGGCCGCTTACCACATCACGGCCCACTACTACCATACTGTCCTCTCTTCCCGGAAGTGCAGAGCCTATAGTCTCCTTCAACAGCTTTGCAGTCTTTTGTCCGATTACAAGATTGAACTCCTTTCGCACAAAGGAGATAATTGACTCGTCAAGTCTGTTGCCACCGAAATGAAGCAGGTCACTAAGCACCAGGCCACCGAGTGAAATAACGGATGTCTCTGTTGTGTCAGCGCCCATATCTACTATCATGACACCGGTTGGCTCGTTTACATCTATTCCAAGACCTACAGCATCAGCGATAGGCTTCTCACAGAGCATGACCTTTTTAGGCTTTGATTTGCTCTTATAGAAGAGCTCGTAGAATGCTCTTTTCTCTACATCTGTGATATCTGTCGGCACAGCGATGATGAACTCGGCATTTTTGATACGTGCCTTTGTCTTGTGCTCCAAAAAGTCAAAAATCATAGTCTGAAGCAGATTATAGTCAGCAATAACTGCCTCTACAACAGGAAATATGACGTTGATTGTCTCAGGTGCCTTTTCATACATGGCATATGCGCGGTCTCCATATGCATATATCTGATTTTTGTCTATTACGGCTATTGTGTTTTTCTCAAGCATTGTCTTGCCTGTAGCCTTTGAGTATACCTTGAAATTGTTTGTTCCCAGATCAATTCCGTAAACGTTGTTGCTCATAATAATTCTACCTCGTCTTCTGTTTATATAAGTTTATTTTCATAGAAGCTATAATATTCGTTATCTCCGATTATGATATGGTCACAAAGCTCTATGGAAAAAATCCCTGAGCCCTCAATTAATCTGTCTGTGACAGCAATATCATTTCTGCTGGGAGTACAATCTCCGCTTGGATGATTGTGCAATAAAACAAGCTTTGATGCATTTTTGTCCAGGGCGGTCCTGATGATGGAGCCTATGTCCACTACAGATGAGCTTAGTGAACCCTTGGATATGAACTTGTCTCCTAAGAATCTGCTTTTCACATCAAAATAGGCACAGATGACGACTTCATTTGTGAGATGCCTCATCTGCTCCATATAGTAGTCAGCTATTGTCTGAGGATTATTCATTCTGATGCTTTGAACCTTTTTTGTCTTTGCTATGCGAAGCGACAGCTCTGCTATCGCCTTAAGCTGTATAGCTTTTATCTGCCCTATCCCGGGGATACTAAGAAGCTCCTCATAGGACATCTCATAGAGATTGAGCAGATTGCCATGCCTGCCGGAAAGTATGTCCTGCGCAATATCAATCACAGTCTTGTCCCTTGTGCCGGTCTTTATAATGATGGCAAGTAAATCAGCGTCTGACAGGCCTGATGCTCCAAGCGATAAAAATTTCTCATATGGTCGCTCAGAAGCCGGCAGATTTTTAATTGTTTTGTTATTATGCATTAATCCCTTTCGCTTCTCCCAGGCGATTGACAACGGATTTAAGCAAAGTTTTCAGTTAATTGTAGCACACCTAATCCAGCTTAACAAGATTTCTCTCATAAAGTTTTTGTAAAGACATCAAAATTCCAAGCTTTGCATGGTACCATGTGAGTCCTCCCTGGAAATAAACTGCATATGGCGGCTTCACAGGGCCATCGGCAGAAAGCTCAATGGATGAGCCCTGCACAAATGCGCCTGCTGCCATGATGACATCACTGTCATAGCCCGGCATAGCCCATGGCTCAGGTGTTACATAGCTGTCTACAGGTGCTGCTGCCTGAATGCCCTCGCAGAAGGCTATCATGGCATCGCGGTTATTGAACTCTACAGCCTGTATGATATCGTGGCGGCTTTCAGTACCGTCAGGGACTACCTTAAAACCAAGCTTTTCATAGATTTTTGCGGCAAAGATTGCTCCCTTTAATGCTCCGCTTACGACAGTCGGTGCAAGGAAAAAGCCCTGATAAAATGACTGGATGACTCCGAGTGAAGCTCCAACCTCCTTGCCAAGTCCCGGAGATGTGAGACGGTATGCGGCATTTTCAACACATTCCTTTTTGCCGACAATATAGCCTCCGATTGGTGCAAGTCCGCCTCCCGGATTTTTGATCAGTGAGCCAACCATCATGTCCGCTCCAACCTGGATAGGCTCTGTATCCTCGACAAACTCACCGTAGCAGTTATCGACCATACAGATCACATCAGGCTTTATGCTCTTTACAAAGGCAATGAGTTCGCCTATTCTTTTGACCGAAAGTGTAGGTCTTGTAGCATAGCCCTTAGAGCGCTGGATTGTGACAAGTTTCGTTTTTTCATTGATGGCTTTCTTTATTCCGTCATAGTCAAACTCACCGTCAGGCAGTAAATCAACCTGCGCATATGTGATGCCGTACTCAGCAAGTGAGCCCTTTGAAGGGCGTATGCCTATTACCTCTTCAAGTGTATCGTAAGGCTTTCCGACAGGGCTTAAAAGTTCATCGCCCGGACGCAGGTTTGACATGAGTGCAAGTGCAAGTGCATGTGTACCGCAGGTAATCTGAGGCCTTACAAGTGCATCTTCTGCGCCAAAACAGTCTGCGTACACTCTCTCAAGTGTATCCCTTCCGAGGTCATTGTAGCCGTAGCCGCTTGATGCCTGGAAGCACTCTGCGCTCACCTTGTTTTTCTGCATGGCGGCTATGACCTTAAGCTGATTATACTCAGCATTTGTGTCTATTTTGTCAAAACGCTCCTTAAGCTCCTTTTCTACAGAGGTTCCGAAATCCAAAACCTCCTTTGATATTCCAAGTGTCTCATACTGCCTGTAAATGGCTTCATTGGTATCTAACAAATTATAATCCTCTTTTCTGCTAAAATTTCTTGTATTTTATTTAATATTTTATTATCATCATATGAATATTCATTTTTTTCTATCCATATGGTATCTTTTTCTCTCCTAAACCAGGTTAGCTGTCTCTTTGCAAAACGCCTTGACTCAAGCTTTACCTTGTCCACAGCCTCATCAAGTGAATATTCTCCATCGAGATATGCAAGGATTTCCTTATATCCTATGCCCTTCATGGATACCATATCGCTTGTACAGCCCATTGCCTTTAGCTTTTTCACCTCATCGACAAGTCCGTTTGAAACCATGATATCAACTCTCTTATCTATCCGCTCATAAAGCCTTTGTCTTACATCATCCAGTACAAAATAGGCAAAGCTGTATGGAGACTGCTTGGCTCTTTCAGTCTCATTGTGCTTTGAAATCGGCTCATGGCAGGTATGATAGTATTCAATTGCCCTGATGACGCGCTTTACGTTATTCTCATGGATGCTCTCGTAGGATGCAGGGTCGATATCCTTAAGCTTTTCATGCAGTGCATGGTTTCCGTGCTCGTTAGCAAAGTCGTACAGGCTCTTTCTGTATGCCTCATCCACATCCTGCTCTGTGAAATCAATGTCATACAAAAGTGCCTGGATATAAAAGCCGGTGCCGCCGACAACTATCGGTATCTTTCCTGCTTCGTATATTTCATTAAGTGCTTTTTTTGCCATATCCTTAAAGATAAATACATTGAACTCGTCAGATGGCTCAAGCTCATCTATCAGATAGTGCTTTATGCCGTCCATCTCATCGACTGTAACCTTCGCAGAGCCTATATCCATGTATTTGTATACCTGCATGGAATCCGCGGATATTATAGCACCATTTATTTTTTTTGCAAGCTCAATCGATAGAGCTGTCTTTCCTACTGCTGTCGGTCCTGTCAGGACAATCATCGGTTTTTGTGTCATATTGCACCTCAGTCCAAATGTGTATGTTGTCATACGATACGTTTGAATTTCTTTTCTATCTCATATTTGCTCATAGAGATGATGGTTGGTCTGCCGTGTGGGCAGTTGTAAGGATTGTCGAGTGACAAAAGCTCATCTATCAGCTTATTTATCTCAGGAAGAGTAAGCTTGTCATTGCCCTTGACTGCTGCCTTGCACGACATGGATGCGACCTTTTCCGTGATGATATCAGGAGTCTGCCTGCCTGTCGCATTGGAAAAATCATCGAGCATCTCTATAAACAGATCCTTCATATCTATGTTAAACAAATTATCCGGAATTGCACTGATCATGTATTCCTTGCCGCCAAAATGCTCCACCTCATAGCCAAACTGTTCTATCTGCGGCCTGTATTTCTCAAGCATCTCGCTTTCCTTTGCATCAAGAGTCATGATAATCGGAGGGCTTATGCGCTGTGATGTAAAATCCTTATTGGCAAGTCTTGCCATTGTTTTTTCATACAGTACCTTTTCATGGGCTGCATGCTGGTCTATGATATAAAGCTTGTCTTCAAACTCTATGAGCCAGTATGTCTTAAAGAGCTGGCCTATGATGGAAAACTGCTTCTTGGAGCTTTCTGTTAGAAAAACCTTGTCGTAATCGCCGAGTGTCTGCTGGGTAGCTGTGACAATCTGTGCAGTTTCGTAGGATGCAGATGTCTCAGGCTTTGATTTTCCTGAATTGTTTGTATGAGCAATAAGCGCAGATGCAGATACAGATGCAGATGATTTTGCAGTCTGCAGCTTTGATGTGTTATCTGTGAGTTGCTCATTAACAGCAGGCGCTTTTGCAGCAGGTTCTGTTGCTGCTGACGTCACGCTCTGTCCGTACACGCTCCTTGATTCCGCTGCCCTCACCTCATTGATACGCCTCTTCTCAAACGGCTCCGGTATTGGTTCCTTATACTCATGCACTATCTTTTTATGTGCCGGCGTACTGTCTACAGGCACCTCGGGAATCATCTCCTTATGAGATAGAATTGCATATATTGTGTCACACAATTCGACATATATCTCGTTGTTGTTGTCGAACCTAAGCTCCATCTTGGTCGGATGTACGTTGACATCCAGCTCACTGAAAAATGTAAAGTAAAGCACTGTAAACGGATACTGATGCTGCATTAGAAAGCTCTTGTAGGCCTCCTCGATAGCGCGTGACAATATGTTGCTCTTTACATACCTGCCATTTATGAAATAATTCTCATAATTTCTGTTGCCCCTTGTGATAACAGGCTTTCCTATAAAGCCCTCCACCTTAAAGTATTCACATTCATGCTTCACCTCAAGCAGTGATGACGATATCTCGCGTCCGAATATATGGTATATGATATCCTTTCTGTTGCCGTTTCCGGAGGTGTGAAGCTTTGTCTGGTTATTATTTATGAACTTAAACGATATATCAGGATGCGAAAGCGCAAGCTTTTCAACCATATCGCTTATGTAGCTGCCCTCTGTCTGTGCTGTCTTTAAAAACTTACGTCTTGCCGGAACATTATAAAACAAATCCTTTACTATGAAGGTAGTACCGTCCGGAGCACCGATTTCCTCGTTGGAAAGCTCCTTCGAGCCTTCGATCACATATCTGGTGCCGGTGAGCTCATCGTAGGTTTTTGTGATAAGCTCAACGCGGGCCACGGCCGAGATGCTTGACAGCGCCTCACCTCTGAAACCGAGTGACTTTACTGTGAGTAAATCCTCTGCCGAGCGGATTTTGCTCGTGCTGTGACGGTAAAATGCAACCGCAACCTGGTCTCTTTCAATTCCGCAGCCATTGTCAGTGATACGGATAAATGAAATTCCGCCCTCCTTTATCTCGACAGTAATGGCTGTGGAGCCTGCATCTATGGCATTTTCCACCAGCTCTTTAACCACGGAACACGGACGCTCAACAACCTCTCCTGCAGCTATTTTATCTATTGTTTCCTGATTTAATATGGCAATATTTGGCATTTTAATCCTTTCTACCAGCGGTTTTTAACCTTGTTCTGGAGCTGATAAAGCTTGTTTAACGCATCAAGTGGTGTCATGTTGCCTATGTCTATGCTTCGAAGCTCGTCAATTATATCATCATCCTTCACTGTGTCGAAAAGCGAAATCTGTGTCATATCAACCTCGTCAAGGTGCTCCTTTTTATGTTTGTGGCCATTGTCAACGGATATGCTTTTTACAGTATCTGTGATATCATTTGCAAGAAGCTGTTCTGCGATTTCCTTGGCACGCTCTATGACTGAATCAGGCAGCCCTGCAAGCTTTGCTACCTGTATGCCGTAGCTTCTGTCAGCTCCGCCCTTTACGATTTTTCTTAAGAAAACTATATCATCGCCCTTTTCCTTTACAGCGATGCAATAGTTATTTACACTGTCAAGCTTGCCCTCAAGCTCGGTGAGCTCGTGATAATGCGTTGCAAAAAGTGTCTTTGCTCCGAGGAGCTTTGGATTGCTTATATGCTCTACAACTGCCCAGGCGATGCTTAGTCCGTCAAATGTACTCGTGCCTCGTCCAATCTCATCAAGAATCAGCAGGGATTTTGAGGTTGCATTTCTTAATATATTTGCCACCTCGTTCATCTCAACCATAAATGTACTCTGACCGCTTGCAAGGTCGTCAGATGCGCCGACTCGCGTGAAGATACGGTCTACAATACCGATATTTGCAGTTTGTGCAGGTACATAGCTTCCAATCTGTGCCATGAGAACGATAAGTGCTGTCTGTCTCATGTAGGTGGATTTACCGGCCATGTTTGGCCCTGTGATGATTGAGATTCTGTTTTTGTGCTGATCCAGATATGTATCGTTTTCTATAAACATGTCATTTGTAATCATTTTTTCAACTACAGGATGACGTCCGTTTTTTATGTCTATTATTCCGCTTTCATTTATCTTTGGCTTGCAGTAATTATTCTGGCTGGCAACAAGAGCAAGCGAAGCAAAAACATCAATCTGTGCTATAGCTCTGGCTGTTTTCTGAATCCTTGAAACATTGTCGGAAATTTGTTTTCTTACATCACGAAACAGCTCATACTCAAGTGATGTGAGCCTGTCTTCAGCTCCAAGGATGGTATCCTCAAGCTCTTTAAGCTCCGGTGTTATGTAGCGCTCTGCATTGGTGAGTGTCTGTTTTCTCACATAATAATCAGGAACTAAATCCTTGAAGGAGTTTGTGACCTCAAGGTAATATCCAAATACCTTGTTATACTTGATTCTTAAGTTTTTGATGCCGGTTTTTTCACGCTCACCGGCTTCAAGCTCAGCAAGCCATGTCTTTCCCTTGGTTTTTGCGTCTCGAAGACGGTCAACCTCCTCGTTGTAACCTGCTTTTATGATGTCTCCGTCGCGCTGTGAGATAGGAGGCTCATCCTCAATGGATGAAAGTAAAAGCTCATATATATCCTTAAGCTCGTCGAACTCTTCATTAATCTCATCGGTAAGCTCACACGGTATGTCTGAAAGCTGCTGCTTTATTGGTGGAAGCATTTTTAAAGAATCCCTGAAGGCAATAAGGTCGCGCGGATTGGCTGACTGGTATGTGATTCTTGTGATGAGACGCTCAAGGTCATAAATAGGATTAAGGTATTCCCTGATTTCATCTCTTGTGATTTCGTTTGCATTAAGTGCTTCGATAAGCTTCTGGCGCTTTATTATCTCTGCCTTTTCGATAAGAGGCTGCTCGACATAGGTGCGAAGCAGTCTTGCTCCCATAGCTGTGCGTGTCTTATCGAGTACCCAAAGCAGTGAGCCTCTCTTTTGCTTTTCACGAAGGGTATCTACAAGCTCCAGATTACGTCTTGATGAGCTGTCTATTATCATATATTTGCCTATTGAGTACGGATGAAGCTCAAGTATATTGTCGAGCGAGTTCATCTGCGTCTCATAAAGGTACTTTAACAGGGCGCCGGCAGCTATGACTCCACTCTCATAATCCTCAAGCCCCAGAGCATTTATTGTCTGTACATGGAAATGTGAAAGCAGTGTCTCATTTGCAAGACCATCAGAAAAATACCATGAGTCGAGTGCTGAAACAGTAATTGATAATCTGTTTTTCATATCATCAACATCTATTCCGCTCATGTAGAAGGCTTCATTACATATGATTTCCGATGGATTAAATCTGCTCACCTCATCTAACAGCTTTCTTTCCGTATCCACCTCTGTCGTAAAAAAATCACCTGTTGTGACATCACAGGTTGCTATGCCGTATTTGTCCTCAGTGTATACAATCGACATTATGTAATTGTTTTTTGCCTCATCTAAAGAAGCCATATCAGTGTTTGTGCCGGGTGTCACAACACGGATTACCTCTCGCTTTACGATTCCCTTTGCCTGCTTTGGATCCTCCATCTGCTCACAGATAGCTACCTTGTGACCGTTTGATACGAGTCTGTTGATATATGAGTCTGCCGCATGAAACGGTACTCCACACATAGGAGCTCTTTCTTCAAGTCCGCAGTTTTTGCCTGTGAGTGTAAGCTCAAGCTCCTTTGAAACCATTATCGCATCATCAAAAAACATCTCATAGAAGTCTCCTAAGCGATAAAATAAAATACAATCCTTATATTGTTCTTTTGTCTGCAGATAATGCTGCATCATTGGTGATACTTCTGCCACGAATATTTCCTCTCTTTATGTGTATAAATATTATTTAAAATCCGGCCTATATTTTTTAATAATTGCTTCTGCGACCTTTATGCCGTCGATTGCCGCAGATGTAATGCCTCCTGCATAGCCTGCGCCCTCTCCGCAAGGGTATACACCCGAGATGTTGCTCTCAAAGGATTCATCTCTTTTTATGCGAAGCGGAGAAGATGTGCGTGTCTCCATACCGGACAAAATAGCATCTTTTCTGTCAAAGCCATGTATCAGATGGCCAAAATGTTCCATTCCAAGCTTGAACGACTGCTCCATGTCAGCGTTCATCAGTCCATTCAGCTTTGCAAAGACGGTGTTTCCCTTTGTACAGGAGCCAAAATCACCGTATGCTGTTGTTAATCTGTCATCACAGAAATCTCCGAAAAGTTGCTGTGGTATTAAACCATTGCCTCGCTTATAATTTTCTGTTTCAAGCTTTTCTTGATATCTCACTCCGGCGAGGGCATCATCTGCTCCGAAATCCTTCGGCGAAACAGATACTATGATGGCACTGTTCGCATTTTTGCTGTTTCTGTCGTGATAGCTCATTCCGTTAACTACCGTGTGATTTTTGGTTGACGATGAGTTGACCACATATCCTCCCGGACACATGCAGAATGAATAGACTCCTCTGCCATTCGGAAAATTGGATGTGACCTTGTATGGGCTTGGCGGAAGTATAATTTTCTTTTGAATACCGTACTGTGATTCATCTATCATGCGCTGCGGATGCTCCACGCGAAAGCCGACTGCAAAGCTCTTGCACTCCATATCAAAGCCTTTGTTGTAAAGCATATCAAATGTATCTCTGGCGCTGTGTCCGAGTGCCAGAACGCATACATCTGTCTTTATCTCACTATTACTGTTACTGTCAGAATCCGTGTAAACACTTAATAGCTTTTGGGAAACTATATCAAGATTGTTTACACAGGTATCAAATACAAATGTAGCACCTTTGTCAACCAAAAACTCACGCATGTTGACAATTACTTCTGAAAGCACATCAGTACCAATATGTGGCTTGTTGTCATAAAGTATGGACGGATCTGCCCCAAAGCGCACAAATGTCTCAAGCACAAGACGATTTCTGCCCGAAGGATCCTTTACGGATGTATTCAGCTTGCCGTCTGAAAAGGTTCCGGCACCGCCCTCACCAAACTGTACATTGCTTTTGGGATTAAGTATGCCGCTCTCCCAGAATTTTTGTACATCGCAGGTTCTTTTCTCAACCCGGCTGCCACGCTCGATAACTATCGGGCTAAAACCTGCCTCTGCCAGTATATATGCACAAAACAAGCCGGCAGGTCCTGCCCCTGCAATAACAGGTCGCCTGTCAAGCGGTATATGGCCGCATGCAGGTATCATGTACTCTTTTTCTTTATATATGAGCACAGATGAGCTGGCTGCTCTTTTTACAATTGCTTCTTCGCTATTTTTTGTATCCTCTAGCTCTACAGCAACTGAATATGTATAGAACAGCTCAGGCTTTTTACGCGCGTCAAGTGATTTCTTTAATATCCGGTATGTGAAGCCTGTCTTGGCATTGAGCTTAAGCATTTTTATTATTTTCTTTTTTAATGCCTCATCACTGTGCGTGACGGGGAGCTTTATCTGGTTAATTTTAATCATTTACTGCATTTCTCCTGCTATATATCCACTTGTCCATGCCCACTGCAGATTGTAGCCACCGCATATGCCGTCCACATCAAGCAGCTCGCCGCAAAAGTAAAGCCCCGGATGGATTTTGGACTCCAATGTACGTACATCTATTTCCTTTGTACATATGCCACCTGCACACACCTGTGCAAATTCGGCTCCTCTTGGCTTTTTTACTGAAACGGCTGTATGCTTTATTGAGCGGGTGAGACTTTTACAATCATCATCTGTCAACAGCCTTCCCTTTTTGTCAGGAGATACACCTGATTTGTGTATCAGCTCAAGAAGAAGCTTATTGTTTAAAAGTCCGTTAAGCATCTCATTTAACGAGCGGTTGTCTGTCGTTGTAATGCTTCTGTCCTTTATGTATCCATTAAGCTTATCATCACTAAAAGCCGGCAAAAAGTCAATTATCACCTCGACCCTTTGACCTTTATCGAGGGCTCTTGACATAAGACTTGAAATCTGAAAAACCGGGATGCCTGAGATGCCATAGTCAGCTAACTGCAGCTCCCCTGTATTTTGCTCTGTCATTTGACCGTCTATCACGGAAGCGACGGTAGCATCGCACCTGACGCCTGTGATTTTTTTGAAATTAAGACCATCACAGCTAAAGCCGCAAAGCGCGGGTAATGGCTTTTGGATATGATGTCCGAGAGCTTCTATCTGTCGAAACAGGCTTCCGTCACTTCCAAGCTTTGGGGAAGCCGTAAGGCCACACGCTATGATAAGCCTTTTGGACTTAAAGCTGCCCTTGTCTGTTTGGATGCAGTAACCGGTCCGGTCATCTGTCTTCTTATTAGTTGCCGGATTAGCAGCAGACTTTGTGTCTTTAGTCGTAATCCCTGTAGTCTTAATTTCTGTAATACTTATGCCTGTTTTCACATCCACATGAAGTCTCATAAGCTCCATGCGAAAGGCTGCCACAACAGATGCAGCCTGCCTTGAATTTGGATAAATGTAGCCTGCATTGTCATATGCAGGTATTCCAAGTTCTTTAAAAAAACGTATTGTGTCTGCATAATTAAATTGCGACAACCCGTTTTTAATCAGCGCTTTACTGCCGTGAAACTTATTTACAGACATATCAGTGTTTGTGAAATTACATCTGCCGTTTCCTGTTGCAAGTATTTTCTTTCCTATATCATCCTTGTGCTCTAAAAGTGCCACGCGTGCTCCCTTTGATGCAGCAGTTGCTGCCGCCATCAGCCCGGATGCACCGGCACCTATTATAATTACATCGTACATATTCTTTCCCCTAACTGATTTATTTTAACATTAACTCGAATAGCTTTCAAGAAAATCGTACAAATCAGTTTCGTTAAAAAAGTAGAGTCCGTTTGTAACCTTATTTTTTGCTTCATCTGGCAGCTCTTCAAAATACACGCCTGTGTCAAAGTATTTTTCACTTGCAGTGGCGTCGTATACAGACAGCATTCCGGAGTCATTTTTGATGCAGTATTTTGCATTCTTAGCCTCATTTGATGTCAGAAGGCTTTCTTTTTCATTTTTTTCTTCTTTATCATTTTCATTGCTTTGTGCAATTATCGCAGCCTTGTCTGCAGCTCTTTGCGTATTGATTTTTTCTATCATAACAAGTGCAAGAAGAATTACAACAATAGTTAAAAAACAGATACTGATTTT
>ENA-OPFT01000997-OPFT01000997.1-human-gut-metagenome-genome-assembly--contig:-NODE-997-length-15411-cov-2.910263_pt1 | contig 15411 bp, 9 predicted proteins | sample MGYA00241714_ERZ501560 | MGnify/ENA primary metagenome ERZ501560 (study PRJEB25962, sample SAMEA2042392) | human gut metagenome | biome: human gut; feature: human-associated habitat; material: faeces...
CCACCAGTGCCGGAAGCACCAAAGGCACCTGAAATGCCACCAATACCGGAAGCACCAAAGGCACCTGAAATGCCGCCGATGCCGGAAGCACCAAAGGCACCTGATGTGCCACATATGCAGAATAACGGCTTCCCACCATTTGGCGGATTTATGCAGGGAAACAACGGATTTGCATCTGGCATGGCATCAAATATGCCACCTGTATCAGAAGCACCGGTGCCACCGATGCCATCGATGCCGGCTGCACCACAGACACCGGCCATGCCGGAGCCACCACAGGTTACGGAAATGCCACAGGAACCACAGATGCCTCATGCAGAGGGACTTCCTAAGAGACCTCAGATGAATGAAGAAGAGATCTCCGTAAGTGATATTCCATCAATGCCGGAGAGACCTGTTCCATATCTTGTAAGAAAGAAAACAGGTGAGAAGATATATATTGATAAGGATGAATTTGTGATTGGCAAGTCTGCTAACCATGCAGATTATACAATAAGAGACAATACAGCAGTAAGCCGTGCTCACTGCATAATATCCAGAAGAAACGGAGTGTGTTATATAAGGGATAATAACTCCACAAATGGTACATTTATAAATGATCAGGAGCTTGACCGTGGCGGTGAGAGATTCCTTACAAATAATGTAACGGTGAAACTTGGAGATGAAGAATTTGTATTCTTTATCAGATAGATTTTTTGGAGTCGGGCCTTTGTCATAGGAGGTACCCGTGCATCGCAGATGCATATTGTAATTGTGATGCCGGATGAATAGAGGGGAGCAATCCCCAAAAGACAAATTTTAATAGGCTGATGTTCAAGAATGCGGGAGGAGAAAATATGAGATATAAGGCTGCCTACCATACAGATGTGGGCATAAGGAAAAAGACTAATCAGGATTCCCTTGCAATAAAAATAGCGGATACACCTTATGGTATGGCTGCATTTGCAGTTATATGTGACGGCATGGGCGGACTTGCCAAGGGTGAGGTGGCAAGTAAGGAAGTGATATGTGCTTTCTCGGACTGGTTTCAGGAGAGCTTCGCTGAGATGATAGACAATGATTCGTTTGATGAAGAGTTGATGAGGAAACAGTGGCATAGTATTGCAGTGAATGAAAACGAGATCCTGAAAGCCTACGGAGAGGACAACGGCATAATGATAGGTACAACCCTTACAGCGATGCTGATGTTCAGGGATAGCTACTATATCATACATGTGGGAGACAGCCGGGCGTATGAGATAACCGGCACGGAAGCCAGGCAGCTGACAAATGATCAGACCTTCGTTGCCAGGGAGGTCGCTGCCGGAAGAATGACTCCTGAGCAGGCAGAGGTGGACAGTCGTAGAAGCGTTCTTCTCCAGTGTATCGGTGCTTCACCGGTTGTTGAGCCTGACTTTATAAAAGGGGAAGTTGTGGGAGATGCAGTATATATGTTGTGCTCAGACGGCTTCAGACATAAGATAAGCAATGAGGAAATGATAGAGAGGATCGGTCCTGCAGCAGATGTGGATGATGATGCGCTGACTACGGGCTGCCAGTTTCTTACAGAGCTTGATAAGTACAGGAAAGAGACTGATAATATTACAGTGTTATGCATTAGAACTACACCATAGATATAAACGGGTGTAGCGGGGAGATAATATGACAGAATTAGGAACAGTATTAGACGGAAAATACGAGATCCTGAAGCAGGTTGGTAAAGGCGGAATGTCTATAGTTTATCTTGCTATGGATAACCGTCTGAATAAACAGTGGGCGGTAAAGGAGATAAAGAATGACGGCTCCAAGAGCACTGAGACATTGCTTAAAGGTCTTGAGAGAGAGGCAAATATATTAAAGAACGTAGATCATCCGGTACTTCCACGAATAGTGGATATTATTAATGAGAATGGTACCATCTACGTAATAATGGATTTTGTAGAAGGAAAGCCTCTCAGTGATGTATTAAAGACAGAGGGAGCCCAGAGCCAGAGAGATGTTATTGAGTGGGGGCGTGCTCTTGCCAGTGCCCTTGATTACCTTCATTCCATGAACCCGCCTATAATCTACAGAGATATGAAGCCTTCCAATGTAATGCTTAAGCCGGATGGCTCGGTAAAGCTCATAGATTTCGGTACTGCAAAGGAATATATAATAGAGAATAACGCAGATACAACAGCTCTTGGAACAAGAGGTTACGCTGCACCGGAGCAGTTCGGTGATGCCCAGGGACATGGTATCTACAACACAGACGCAAGAACGGATATATATAATCTGGGTGCTACACTGTACCATCTGGTTACAGGTAAGAACCCATGTGAGCCACCTTATGAGATCAAGCCTATAAGACAGTGGAATCCGGCTTTATCATCAGGACTTGAGCAGATCATAATAAAATGCTGTCAGCCAAATCCTAATGACAGATATCAGTCCTGTTCAGAGCTTTTATATGCCCTTGACCATTACAATGAGCTTGACAATACATATAAGGCAAAGGCGAAAAGGAAGATCATTGCATTTGCAGTGACCGCAGGATTATCCCTTGTTTCTGTAGGTGTTGCCGTAACGGGTGGACTCCAGAAGAGAGCACTTAAATATAAGAATTACGACAATCTTATTAAACAGGCTGCGAATACAACAGATGTAAATGAGGCCATAGACTACTACAAGCAGGCGGTTGATATTGATGATTCCAAGTCTGAAGCATACATTGGTCTTCTGGATGAATACAATATTTATTATAAGCCGGCTGAGGATGAGAATGAGAATGCAGGATCAGAGCTTGGAGCTAAGTATGTGCTTAGTCACATTGATGCCGTTGATGATGAGGTTAAATATGAGCTTGCTCTTACCTATTATAATTATCTGGAGGATTACAAGACGGCATCAACATACTTCAAGGAGGTTAAGAACTCCGATGGTGATGATGCGGAGGTTGCAGGCTATTATGCGGCTATCTGTGATAACAAGCTTAAGACCAATGCCAGCTATGATGACGAGGCAGACAGCATAGCTGCATTCGAGAAATACAATTATAATCAGGTGGACAGAGGCAACAAGAACAGGTATATTAACTACTATAATATAGCTTCTATATATGTAGATAACATGACAGATAACACCGAACTGGCGAATAAAGTTATCCAGATGCTTGCAGGTAACGCCAGCGAGAACATTGACGGAGCAATAAGTGAGCTGAATGATAATCCAAAGGCGTTTGATGAGGTTAATAAGAAATATTACCTGTGTCAGTATTACAGATTTCTTGCAGATGCATATGAGGTCCTTGAGGATTATACAAATGAAGCTATAATGTGTGAGAATTACATTTATGCTATAGAGGACTCTATTATTGACGGAAGTGCAAAGGATTCTGACAAGAAGGCCTATGCAAGCTACAGTAACAAGGAGGCTTCTGCTTATACCAAGGTAGGGAATGATTCCAAGGCGGCTGATGTATATTCAAAGGCAGAACAGACCCTTGGAAGCGACGGATATGCAGCTTCAGTATATGTGGCACATCTTAATTTCCTCTGTACAAAGTATAAGTCGGAGTATGGTACAAATCCTGCTACATGGAAGGGCAGGGATGGTGAGAAGGCTGTCAAGGCAGTATACGAAGCAGGAAATAAGATAGAGTCTCTCAGAAGTAAGAGTAATACACAGTGGAACTCGTTGATAAATGATTCTGTTATAGCAGAGATCATAGCAAATTAAAAAGGGAGTGATGTCATGGAAACTTTATACACTATAATGTTATATGGCGGCATTGCTCTTGCGGTAATATGTGCAGTGGTCGCGGTTATATTATTTGTGAAGCTTGATATACCTAAGGCAATCGGTATAGTTACAGGTTCCACAGCCAGAAAACAGATCGAGGAGATTCGTGAGAAAGGATATGAAAGTGTCCAGGGTGGAGGAGCATCAAAGAAAGAGGCTATTAAGTCCAAGGACAAAAAGGAACATATTGAGGTTCGTTCCGTAAGCGCTTCTGCAGGAAAGCAGGCCGACAACAGTGGTAAGCAGGAGAGCAGAGGTGATCACGTCAGTGCAAGCGCAAAGCATCAGGCGGCTGTAAGAAATGCTGTCAGAGAGAATGTGAACACTGTAAGATATGAAGAAGATGAGGCAACTGATGTGCTTGGTGAGAACTACAATGAGGAAGCTACCGATGTCCTTACAGAGAGCTATGAAGAGGGAGCCACCGATGTCCTTACAGAGAGCTATGAAGAGGGAGCAACTGACGTCCTTACAGAAAGCTACGAAGAAGGAGCCACAGATATCCTTACAGAGGATTATGAAGAGAATGAGGGCGAAACCAATGTACTTACAGCAGGGCTTGAGGATGGAGAGCGGACTGATGTAAGAAAAGATACGAAGTTAAAGATGATAGTAGATGTGATTGTAGTACATACAGATGAAGTGGTATAGGAGGGGTGAGAATATGAAGAGAATTTCAAATCTACATCGCCTGATAGCACTGACAATGGCGGTAGTTATGATTATTACCCTGGCAGTGTTCGATAACAGATTCAGGACAAATGCGGCAAATGCACAGGAAAATATTGATATTTCCAAGCTTGAATCAGAATTTGATACTAATATCCAGGTGAGCGAAACAGGCGGTACGGTTATCACAGATCAGCTTAAGAAGGCTATGGTGGCAACCGGTAAGGCTACAGACTTTGAGTTCTATGGCAATTATTACATAAGAGTTAATGACGGTGCAACATATGTTAATCTTGCTACAGATACAGACGCGGCCAAGAGACCTGTTGCTGCATCATCATTACCTGCAGTTAAGGTTGATAAGGATAATAAGCAGGAATTTGTAGAGGTTTATACTCTTGAAGACAAGGGTACAGATCTCGAAAAGTATGTGTTCAAGGGAATGATAAGACTCCTCTATGATGATGTTAAACCATCTATTGACAGTAAAGAGCTTGTATCAACCGACGGCATAAAGGATAAGGGCGGTTACCTTCTTGTGCAGGAGGGAAAGACCGTGAAATATCACATATATGCCGGAGATGCCGATTCCGGTGTTGATAAGGTCTATATGAAGAACGGAGATGCTTCAGAAGAGCTTTCTTATAACAGCGAAGGCGGTTATTATGAGGCGGCTATCACATCAACCGGAACATATTCATTTGTATCAGTTGATAAAGCCGGAAATGAGTCTGATCCATCAAGCGTAACACTTAAGTACGCCGAGGGGATAAAGGTTACTTCAATAGAGGCAGCAGGACGCACAGATCTTCCAAGTAATTATGGCAATAGATTTGCAGATACAGAGTTCTTCCAGATAACAGTAAAGGCAAGTGAGAAGGCTGATGGAGTTGATGTCCCTCTTAAGCTGGTTTATACATTTAATCTGAACGGAAGGCTTAGCGAGAACAACCAGGTTGATTTCGAGAATGGCACAGCCAAGATCACTGTTCCTTCAAGTCTTGTGAACGGAGAGGACTGCAGAGGTAATCTCACAATGTACGTTGAAGATGAGGTGGGCGGCAAGTCATATGCATTTGACGCAGCCGGATATCTTATATTCGTAGACAGAACTGCTCCGGATGTTTCTATCAAGAATATCCGCATAAACGGAAAGACCTATGGAACCCTTGATGATTATCAGGCGGCAGGTGTTGTATACGGAAATGAAGTTACATTTGACTATGATGTAACAGAGGTTAACTCCGATCTTGCAGATATAACAATAGAGATAACAGATGCCCAGGGAAATAATGTTGTAACCAGTATTCCGAATGTCAACGGAGTAAGCTACAGCGCAACAGACAACACTCTCTCAGGAAAGGGTAGTGCCACATTTCCTGTAAGCGGGGATGGGGCATACAACATAAAGATCAAAGCTAAGAATGATGTCGGTCTTACAGGCGAAGCTTCAGCGGATTTCAATATTGATTCTAAGAAGCCTGTGCTCAGGTGGTGGAGCTCAACTGTTGGAAGAGAGATTACTGATACAGACGAGAGCTATACAGTATATGTAAGTGACAATGAGACTATCACAGTGTCTGCCAGTGATGATGCCAGTGGAATTGAAAAGGTAGAGATGACACTTAATGGAACTCCTGTCACACTTACAGATAATGCCTACAGTTTTGATACACCGGGCGTATATAATGTAAAGGTTACAGCCCTTGATAAGGCAGGCAACATCTCAGAAAAGACCATAAAGGTTACTGTAGCTACTGATTACAGCAAGGCATCTATATCTGTTATCGCAGATGGAACCACACTTGCTTCAGACAGCAGCTCAAGCTTCATATATACAGGAGCAGATAAGGTTGAGGTCATATATACCTATGAGGCATTCATGGTTACTGATGAAAATGTCAAGAATGCTTCAACATATCTTGCAGGAGCATTTGGCGTACCGGGAACACCGGCTGAGTATAAAGATTGCAGTGTTACTGCAGGACCTGAGGATCCATCTACAGGACTTCGTAAGGTTACCGTTAAATATGTTATTGAGAAGAAGGCTGACGCTTCAACAGACGGAACATACAGCTTCGACTTCTCAGGAACAAAGTACACCAACAAGGATACTGTTGCAGAAGGTACAAATAAGAGTCTTAAGATCTACTTTGATACAGAGGCACCTAATACAGTAAGATATGCTCTTGAGGGCGGTGTCGGAACGGGTGATCCTACAACAATAAGCGGAGTTTCATATTACAGACAGAAGGCAACACCTAAGCTTGTGGTTGAAGCCTTCGATAATCTGGAGCTTGGCAATATAGATGTAACACTGGTAAATGCTGAGACAAATGAAATACTCGGTACCAAGACTCAGGCTTTTAAGAACCAGTCAACAACAACAGAGGGCGGTAAGCAGGCTGTTGCAACAATAGATCTTACAGATGATGTGCTTAAGAATGTAGAGTATTCTGTAAATATTAATTTAAACGATAACCTTTCAGGTAAGAGTGACGGCAAGAGTGATAACAATACCACAACCCTTAATGACATCTTAAGGGTTTACTGGGATACTGTACTTCCGGAGATGACTGCCAACGATATAGGTACATGGTTTAATTCAGATGTAACAATCAGGAAGACAGATGTAACAGCAAAGGATAATTGTGATATAGATCATTTTAACTACCAGTTAAAGAAGAATTCAGAGAAGGTTGGTTACTGGAATGTATCAAAGGGCGCTGTAGATGGAAATGGAAGATACAATATGGCAAGAGATCTTCATGTACAGAGAACAAATGGCGAGGGCGAGTACATTCTTACGGTATATGCTTCTGATAAGGCAGGTAATTTCTCAAGCAAGGAATTCTGCTTTGTGATCGATTACTCAAAGCCTGATATCACAATAACAAGAACACCTTCACAGAAGCTTATCACATCAGGCAAGACAGATATCACCGTAGATGATACATATGGTGTGAACTTAAATGATAAGAACAAGGTTAAGGTCATCAAGCATTATGTTGTCCAGGGTGGTTCAGAGAAGACTGTACAATTAAGCCTGGCAAGCAGTGGATCAAGAAAATACTTTGAGGACAGCGGATCAGGTGCAGGCTTCAAGGAGAGTATCCAGGGAGTTGCTTCAACAACAAATAATGTTATAAACAAGAAGGCTACCAAGTACTACTATGAAGTAAGTGTGACAGACGAGGCAGGAAACAAAGCATATAAGAAGACTGACTGGTTCTATGTTGATAATATTGCTCCGGCAGTGGCTGTTAAGCCGCAGAACAATGATTATGTATATTCCAACAAGGAGATACCTTTCCAGGTAACATATAAGGATCAGTACAGCAGAAATGAGATCGGTGCATATCATAAGATCCAGATAATCAACAATGCAACAGAGCATGCTGCAGATGTGAGCTATCTCAATAAGGACACTGATTTAAGTGCTGCCAGCGGAACAAAGAATTACAGAATCAACAGAGAGGGTGTGTATAACCTCCAGATAAAGATCACTGATGCATTTGGCAATAATACAAGCAGATATACAAAGTATGTATATGATGTTACAGCTCCTGTTATAAGACTTACAGCACCTGCCGAGACAAATACAAGAGGAACATCAATAGGATATACTCTTTCAGATAACATCATGGGTGACAAGATTGTGGCTCATGTAACAAGAAGAGGTCCTTCGGGAAATGTTGAATATGACCAGGATATGTCAGAGACAGCATGGTCAGGCACAGGTGCAACAGGTTCAATACCGTTTGACGCAGAAGGAAATTACACTGTATATCTTGTTGCATACGATAAGGCAGGAAACAAGTCACAGTCAGAGCCTGTTACATTTGTAATTGATAAGACTGCTCCTGTGCTTTCAATCTCAGGAATGAACGATATGCAGAATACAGACGTGAATGCAACATTTACAATGAATGAGGCATTTGGTGTTGTGAATGGCAAGAGCCCTGAGGCAACAGTTACTATTACGAAAAAGGTCGACGGCAGTGCCGCAACAACAGTAGCAACACTTAATTACGGAAGCTTCACCAGCGGTAATCCTCACACGGCAGGATACAGATTTACCGAGGACGGCGATTACAGCATTACCTTCTCAGGCAAGGACGCTTCAGGAAATGTTGCAAATACAGTTACAAGAAATTTCAAGATAGATAAGGTTGCTCCTGAGCTTACCATTAAGGCAACAAAGAACGACACTACAGAGCCTGTCGAAAATTACGGTTCAGTAGGTAATGTTCAGAATCCTGAAAAAGTTAAGCTTACTATCGGAGTAAAAGAGACCTTCTATACAGGCGACGAGGTTACTGTTTCCGTTAAGAAGAATGGTGCAAATGAGCCGGCTAAGACCTATAAGGGAATTACAGGTCAGGTTATCGACTTTGCCGAGGATGGAGTATACGTTGTAACTATCGGAGCAAAGGATGCAGCAGGAAATGTATCAGAGGAGCAGACCATTACATTTACAGTTGATAATACTGCACCTGTTATAAAGGATACAGACGCTCTGGCAGGCTTCAAGAAGAAGGAAAACAACGGAGAGATTGTTCTTAACAAGGCAGACTTTGATGCAATAAGAGATAAGGGCTATGATGGTTTATGGGGTGTTGACGATACATCGCCATTTACACCTGAGGCCAAGCTTGATGGCGTTGATCTTGTAGACTTCACAGATCTTAAGGATGGAAAGCATAAGATCACACTTACAGTAACAGATGCCCTTGGCAATGTTACAACAGATGAATTTGAGTTCGTTTATGATGGTACTCTTCCTGAGATAATTACTTCAGTGGAGGATAATCAGAAGTTAAACGATCCGTTCACACTTAAGATAAGCCTTAAGGATCCAAGTGATAAGATCACATCCATTAAGATAAACGATACAGAGATCCCGGCAGCGGATTATGCAGATAATGTATATGAGTACAAGGTTGACAAATACGATACATACAAATTATATGTTACAGCAGAGGACGCAGCAGGAAACGTAAGTGCAACATTTGCAGCAGATGAAGAGGGAAATATCACCAGCGTATTTACATTTACTCTTGCAAAGAAGGTATCTGTAGTGGTATGGGTGATCGTCGGAGTTGCAGTTCTCCTTCTCCTTGGAATAATAATCTTCCTTATAATGAGAAGAAAGAACAACAAGCAGGCTGCATAGATAAGAAATGCGGAACTTACAAAATGAGGAAATCCACAGATAATGATTGATGGATTTTCGGATATAATATAAAATGATGAAACGGGCATATGGGGGATAAGATTTATTCTTTGTATGCCCGTTTTAATATATGATGATCGTGGCAAGTTTTCATATAAACATGACACGCAGTGCCAGCCCTTTGCCTTCGGGAAATTTCAAATGGGCTGATGTTAAGTAAAGGAGGAAAAAGACAGTGAACAATATGAATCCCCCATATAATGCGGTGGTTTTTGATATGGATGGTGTACTGACCGATACAGAGAAGGTGTACAGACAGTGCTGGACCATGAATGGAATGAGCGAGGGACTTACCGCCCAGCAGATGAAGGTGGTATGCGACAGGCTTGCAGGTGGAACAAGAGCCACAAATGCCCTGGTGGTGAAGGAATATCTTGGAGAGGATTTCGACTATATCCCATTCAGGAAGAAGACCATGGATATGTTCCAGGAATATATAGATGAGCATGGCATAGACCTTAAGTCGAATGTGGTATCAACTCTCACTGAGCTTAAGAGGCGTGGAGTGAAAATGGCACTTGCCACATCTACCGACAGACAGAAGGCGGTGGACAGACTTACCAGAACAGGACTCATCGACTTCTTTGACGAGACTGTGTGTGGTGACGAGATAGAGAAGGGGAAGCCTCACCCGGACATTTACCTTAAGGCATGTGAGAAGCTTAAGGTGTCTCCTGACAGGGCAGTGGCAGTGGAGGACTCTGTAAATGGTGTTATCTCTGCCAGCGACGCCGGACTCTGCACAGTTATGGTGGTTGACCTTATAAAGCCAAACGATACCACAAATGAGAGAACCGACAAGACCTGTTACAACATTAAAGAGATTCTGGAACTGTTTTAAGACGGGACTTCCCGGAAATATATACAGATAACAGAAAAACACAACAGAAAGACACAACAGGGCACAGAGTACAGATATATAATAAAAAAGATCTGACATATCATGAACACCGGGGATGCCGCATATACTTAATTAACAATGTTCCCTTCCGGATATATGGAATAGAAAGGAATTGGTGATCGTGAAGAAGGTCTCGTACATAATGATATCCTGTGGTGTGGCACTGGCCGCCAGCCTGCTGTTGTTGCTGATATCGGCATTTGTCGTGTATAAGTTTAACTGCTCATCCGGGATCATTGATCTGTTTGTCATACTTATATATGTGCTGTCAGCATTTGCAGGGGGCATCACCGGAGGAAAGCTCATAAAGGAGAGGAAGTTCCTGTGGGGGCTGATAATAGGTACGATATATGCCTGCATTATAATTATCGTATCAATTGCAAATCACGGAGGAGTGAGTCTGTTTTCGGTAAACGGCATTACATCCCTGCTGCTTTGCATGGCGGGAGGAACCCTGGGTGGCATGCTGGGTTGAAGAAAATCGAATGACACATGCCGGGCTGAAGAAAGCCAAATATCAGGGAAGACGGCTATAATATTTGATACATGATAAAAAAACACTTTTACTTTCATAAAGTATGTGTTAGAATACAAACAATATGAATTAAAAAGGAGAGGTATACTCATGCAGAGAATAAAGACACTCACAAATAAGACAATGAAGAATACAATGGTTAAGGGCGGATGTGGCGAATGCCAGACATCATGCCAGTCAGCTTGTAAGACATCATGCACAGTTGGAAACCAGAGCTGTGAGAATGTTGAGAACAAGTAATTATACTAATAAGACTGACCAGGTACAGCTAAAGGGGACCGTCTGATGACAGTCCTTTTTGGCGTGTATGGGATAAAAAACGATTAAGGAGAACAATATTGGTTCATCAGTACAAAAATAATGGTTATAATATAGTACTTGATGTATGCAGTGGTTCTGTACATGTAGTGGACGACCTTGTGTATGATATCATCGCAGAGTACGAGGGACATACTAAGGAAGAGGTCCTTGACAAGTTAAGCAGCTACGACAGAGCTGAGGCAAGTGAGGCTTATGATGAGGTTACAGGTCTTGTGGAAGACGGCACATTATTTGCCCCTGATGAATACAAAGATTATATTATAGATTTTAAGAAGAGAAAGACAGTTGTAAAGGCATTGTGCCTTCATATAGCCCATGACTGTAATCTTGCCTGCAGATACTGCTTCGCAGGTGAGGGCGAATATCATGGAGACAGGGCACTCATGTCCCTTGAGGTAGCAAAGAAATCTCTTGATTTCCTGGTTGCCAATTCAGGTTTCAGAAGAAATCTCGAGGTGGACTTCTTCGGAGGTGAGCCTCTCATGAACTGGGACGTGGTGAAGAAGACCGTTGAGTACGGCAGAAGCCTTGAAAAGAAATACGACAAGAAGTTCCGTTTCACACTTACTACCAACGGAATACTTTTAAATGACGAGATAATGGAATTTGCAAATAAAGAAATGGCAAATGTAGTCTTAAGTATCGATGGAAGAAAAGAGGTACATGATTACATGAGACCTACCAGAAACGGTAAGGGAAGCTATGATATACTGCTTCCTAAGTTTCAGGAATTTGCCAGGAAGCGTGGAAACAGAAGTTATTATGTGAGAGGTACATACACTCATAATAATCTGGACTTCGCTAAGGATGTGCTTCATATGGCGGATCTTGGATTTGATCAGATATCCATTGAGCCGGTGGTATCACTTCCGGATGAGCCGTATGCGATAAAGGAAGAGGATATCCCATTCCTTAAGGAGCAGTATGACATGCTTGCAAAGGAAATGATCAAGAGAAATAAAGAGGGCAGGGGATTCAACTTCTTCCACTTTATGATCGATCTTACCGGCGGTCCTTGTGTTGCCAAGAGACTTTCAGGATGCGGTTCGGGAACGGAATATATGGCTGTTACGCCATGGGGGGATCTCTATCCGTGTCATCAGTTCGTAGGTGAAGACGATTTCTGCATTGGAAATGTATTTGAGGGCATTAAGAAGCAGGAGATCGTTGATGAGTTCAAGCTGTGTAATGTCTATGCAAAGGACAAGTGTAAGGACTGCTTTGCAAGATTTTACTGCAGTGGCGGATGTGCGGCCAACTCATACAAATTCCATGGAAATATCCTTGACGCATACGATATCGGATGTGAGCTTCAGAAGAAGCGTATCGAATGTGCTATTATGATCAAGGCTGCCATGGCGGACTACGAGGCTGAGAAGGAAGATAATTAAGAATAAAGGAGAACAAAGATGAAGAAAGCAAAGCGTAATGCGGTACTTGTGATAATTGCATTTATACTGTTGCTGGGTCTGGCGGTATTCACCGGATTCTTCGGTATAGGTGACAGGGGACTTATCAAGTACATTAATCTTGGACTTGACCTTAAGGGTGGTCTGAGTGTTACCTACGAAATTCAGGATGAAAAATATTCTGATGCAGATGTCGATGATACCAAGTTCAAGCTTGAGAAGCGTATTGACGCATACTCAAATGAGTACTCAGTTTACCAAGAGGGAAACGGTAATATCACCTGTGAGATCCCCGGTGTTACAAATGCTGAGGAGATCCTTGAGAAGTTAAGCGTAGAAGGTAAGCTTGAGTTCCTTGATCCTGACAACTACACACTGTGGTCACAGGGCAAGGATTATGAGGCTGCTCTTGACGGAAACGATATCAAGGGTGCTGAGGCAAAGATCGTTGATACAGAGACCGGTAGTGACAATGAGGTTGCTCTTACATTTACAACAGAGGGAGCCAAGAAGTTCGGCGACGTTACAAGTGCGAATGTAGGAAAGGTCGTATACATTGTTTATGATAATGAGGTTGTAAGTGCTCCTACAGTTCAGTCAGCAATCACTGACGGAAATGCGGTTATCAACAAGATTGGATCTTATGATGAGGCTGAGAGCCTTGCCACAACTATCCGTATCGGTGCACTTCCGCTTACACTTAAGCAGGTTCGTTCAAATATAGTAGGTGCTACACTTGGTACAGATGCTATAGCAACATCTGTCAAGGCAGGTATAATCGGTATATTCCTTGTATTCATCATTATGATAGTAATATACAGACTTCCTGGAGTGGTTGCTTCACTGGCACTTGTACTTTATACATTACTTGTAATGCTTACACTTAACTACTTTAATATAACTCTTACCCTTCCGGGTATTGCGGGTATCATACTTTCAATAGGTATGGCGGTTGACGCGAATGTCGTAATCTTCACCCGAATAAAGGAGGAGCTTGGGGCAGGTGCAACAGTTAAGCAGGCAGTAGACAAGGGCTTCCATAAGGCTCTTTCAGCTATTATAGATGGTAACGTAACAACACTTATTGCGGCAGTTGTACTTCTTATATTCGGTACAGGTACTATCAAGGGATTTGCCAAGACTCTTGCAATAGGTATCATACTTTCGGTAATCACAGCCCTTGTGGTTACACAGTATCTTCTTAATGCCCTTATTGCTCTCGGCTTAGACAATCCTAAGCTGTTTGGTAAGGCAAAGCAGGCAGGAAAGACCAATTATGTTAAGGCCGGCAAGTTCTGCGGAATTATATCTTTGGTTATTATTATTGCAGGCTTCTGCATGATGCCTGTATTTGCAAAGACTAAGGGAAGTGCCCTTAACCTTAGCACAGACTTCGCAGGTGGTACAAGTATCACAGCAGAGTTTGACAAGAGCTATACTCTTTCAGAGGCAGAGCACACCATCGTTCCTGTAATTGCAGAGGCAGCAGGAATAAGCGAGGCTGATATTTCAGTACAGACAGTAGCAGGTACAAATGAGATCGTGTTCAAGACGGTTGAGCTTACAGACAATGGCAATGATTCACAGATGCCTAAGGTTGAGAAAGCCCTTGCCGGTGTAAATGGTACTATCAAGCAGGCAGATAACATCAGTGGTTCTGTCAGTGGTGCCATGACCAAGAACGCTATCATGTCAGTTGTTCTTGCAACAATCCTTATGCTCATCTACATTGCTATAAGATTTAAGGATGTTAAGTTTGGCGCCAGTGCGGTTATGGCACTTATCCACGATGTTGCAATGGTATTCGTGGTATATATCCTTCTGAGACTTTCAGTTGGTAACACATGTATCGCATGTATGCTTACAATAGTAGGTTACTCAATAAATGCAACCATCATCATATTCGACCGTATAAGAGAGAATGTCTCACTTATGGGTACAAAGCAGTACAGCTATAAGGAAATTGTAAATGCTTCAATAAACCAGACATTTACAAGATCCATATACACATCCCTTACAACGTTTGTAATGGTATTCGTGCTTTATATTATGGGTGTTGCTTCAATTAAGGAATTTGCCCTTACTCTTATGGCTGGTATCGTAATAGGTGCTTATTCATCAGTATGTATCACAGGTCCACTGTGGTATTTCATGAAGACAAAGCTTGGTAAGAAGAAGGCTGCAAATGAATAAAGATCATCACTTGGATGTGACCGGAGCCTGGAGATAAAACATTCCGGCAGTCACTGACTTGTTGATACCGGAAAAGGCTTGGGAATATTCTTCCTGAGCCTTTTTCTGAAGAAGGATGAGAATCGGCACGCTTGTATTGGGAATGTGACCTGAAAGGGCATATCAGTAAGATGAGAAGGGCGGAGAAGGGCAGAGAAAGATATGCTTGTATTGGGAAAGTGCCCTGGAAATCAATATTGATGATGTAGGTCAAGGAAAACCGGGTTGAAAAATGACCTGAAAATCAATATTGATGATGTAGGTCAAGGAAAACCGGGTTGAAAAATGACCTGAAAATCAATATTGATGATGTAGGTCAAGGAAAACCGGGTTGAAAAATGACCTGAAA
>ENA-OPFT01001029-OPFT01001029.1-human-gut-metagenome-genome-assembly--contig:-NODE-1029-length-15099-cov-1.842927_pt1 | contig 15099 bp, 15 predicted proteins | sample MGYA00241714_ERZ501560 | MGnify/ENA primary metagenome ERZ501560 (study PRJEB25962, sample SAMEA2042392) | human gut metagenome | biome: human gut; feature: human-associated habitat; material: faeces...
TTCCATCTTCTGTACTGGAGCTGTCCGTGACTTCCACGACGCCATTTCTTGTAAATTACATCAGCTATCGGCTGAACAGAAGTTGAATCGGCACCGCTCTCCAAAGCTGAACTGTCAGGAGTTGCAACTTCAACAACTGCAACGCTGTCGGGGGTTGAATCTGTTTCTGCTGCACTTGCAACCATAACGGTTCCCTGTGCGATAATTGCTGTCATAATAAATGCTGTAAAAATTTTTGCGGCTTTCTTTTTCATCTGTTATTCCTCCCTTAATATAAGGCAATAATTATAGCAGCCGTTTTCTACATCGGAGTATGGAATAATAATAGAATCATCTTTTGTATAGACAACGCCTTTCTTTTCATCGTAAGGCTCAAAAATAAGGTGAGTGGTTTTGTCTTTTTCAACGTACACATACATATTTGTTTCGTCATATACTTCGACATTATCATTGTATTCACCCGATTCAATGAGATCGGCTACACAATCCTCGTATGTGGTGTCCCAACCGGGGACAATCAAAAAGCAGTATGAAGCAAAGAATATACCGACAATAAGCAATGCCATTAAAGCTGTAATAACATTGTTTATAATTGTCTGTTTTTTCTTCGGGTACAGAATCATTTCCATTCTGCTTATAATTTTTTCGCCCTTATCGTTGGTTACAAAACTCATTCCGACAAGCGCACTTTTCAGTGCAGTTTCCCTGTCGCTCTTTTCACTTTCTTTTTGTTCTTTATAGGCTTTCATTTGCGTTACAAGTACTTCGTAATACACAGTACATCTGTTCTCGCTAAGCTTTCTTGTAACACGCTTGTCACACCTGAGCTCAAGACAGTAGGTTAAATCTTTTTTCAAAAGGTGGGCAAACGGATTCCACCAAAAGATTCCGCAATAAATTTCCGTCAGCAATTTAATCCAAATATCCTTGTTCTTTATATGACAGCATTCGTGCATTGCGATATATCCAAAATCCCTGTCGTCAAATTCACGATTCGGAATAAGAATAACATGATTTAAAAAACCGTATGTAACAGGGGAGATAACGCAATCGGTAATTTTTAGCTTAACTTTTCTTCTGATTCCGCACTTTTGCGAAATGAGGTCAAGCTTTGCCTGCATTTCGGGTGTGCCGTCAATAACATTTGCTTTCAGAGCTTTTACTGCTTTGTAATACTTAATCATCACCCATAAAATGTATATCACACTTCCGACAATCCATACTGACACAAGCAGATTGAGCAATGTGAATTTAGGAACAAACACAGCTCCCTTGTCGGGGGTCAGGACATTCATTATAGAGGCATATACATTGTGATCGGAAAATATATATGTAAATTTGAATTCAAACGGAAATACCATTCTTACAAATGTTACAGCATACAATCCCAAAATCGTATAAAGACCGCAGTAATTACAAAAGGCAATCTTTTTTCTGAAAAAGTAAAGCAGCACTATAAAAATGCTGCTTATTGCAATAGAAAACAAGAATGAATAAAAACTTATTTGCATAAATTATTTGCCGAGTTCTTCACGGCGCTTTTTAAGGAGAGCTTCAAGCTCATCAAAAACATCTGAGCTTTCGGTTTTCTCAATAAGCTCGGAGAAGAGAGTCGGAATATCGCTGTCGGCAAAATTCGGTCTGTCCGAAATCTGCTTGATTGCATAAGCGTCCTTTGTCATTGTAGGAACAAAAGTACGGGCATAGTTCTTAGTCATCTGCTTAACGCCGACAACCTTAATCATGTCCTTCTTGAGAAGAGAATTGATAAGAAGGTTAATGTAACTCTTTTTCCATGTTTTGTTTACAGCCTTCTTAACAATTTCTGAGCTTGTGAGCGGTTCATCGAGGTCCCACAATAAGTACATAATTTCTTCTTCACTTTTAGTAAGCATGATATTTACCTCCAAAATTAAGTTTATAAATAATATTAAGCATTCAACTTGACTCCATTATACTATTTGGTACAGAAAAAGTCAATAAAAATCTTAAAAAATTATGTGATTCAGGATAAAATCAGCCATTTTCGCACATATTGTTAAAAAATGACTATAAAAATGCGGAATGTTGTATATTATAAAAAGCATAATATTATGGTTTATTCACGAAAATCCTGAAAAAGCACAACAAGTCACCGCAAAAAATATTGCGACGACTTGTCTTTTTATTGAAAATATTCAATTAAGCTGTTTTTATTCCGAAATCTTTTTCTGTTCCTTTTTATCGTGGATAAGTCTTGCAAGATACACCGCAGGGGTGTCGAGCAGACTTGTGAAAATGTAGATTACATAGCTTGAAAGGAAGATTGAAACGAGTGTTCCGAAATCATAAGTTCCCCAGAACGCAAATGCGGTGAAAAGGGCTGTATTCAGAATCTGACTGATAAGCGTTGAACCGTTATTTCTCAGCCACAAAAATCTTCTCTTGTCACCGAATTTCTTTTCCGTGAACTTCCACCACTTGTGATAGAGCCACACATCAAACAGCTGACTTATTGCATATACAATAAGTGATGCAAAAATCATTCGGGGAGTGTTTGAGAAAACCGCCTTGATTGACGGCATAATTGTGTCGTTCGGACTCGGATTGTAAAGCATCCAGCTTTGTGAAAGCACAAGAAAAAATACCGATGAGAGTATTCCCGTAAGAACCGCCTTGTTGGCGGCTTTTTTGCCCTCACATTCCGAGAGAATGTCCGTAATCAAAAATGTTACCGCAAAAAGCACATTTCCGAGGGTCTGTTCCATTGAAAAAGCGTTTACAAGGATTAAAGCCTCAATGTTTGCAAGAATTGTCGCAATGGCTGAAATGCAGTAAAGCCCGGCTTTGCCGAAAAGAGCATAGCCTAAAACTGCCATACCGTATATGAATACCACCGAGAATATAAGCAAAAGTTCATTTATCATATCGCCGACACGGGTATCGACAACGAACGCAACATTATTAAATTTACCGTTTACCGAAGTCAGCATTTCCGAAAACTTCGGTATAAGCATAGGAGGCATATTATCTATACAGAAATATCCCATATCCTTGTCGGGTTCAACTTCCGTTGTGTTGTCACACATAATGTTAACGCAAATTCGTTCAAAATATTTTAATCCCAACTCGATATCCTTTTGCATGGTTTCGGCTGTCTGACCTTTAATTCCGAAAAGGAAATTAGCTTCGTCGAAATTTTCTGCAATAACAGCGGGACTGCTCTCTTTGATTCCTTTTTTCAGAACATTTTCTCTGAAATCGCAGTCAAAGGTTTCAAGACCGAGCTTCATTTTCAAATCAAAATCCGCAAAATCTTTTCTGAGCTGACTGATTTTGTTCCGATAAAGATAATGTGCCTCAAAATGAATGGTATTTATCTTTTTTTCTTTGCACACCTGTTTGATAAAATCAAGTGTTTTTTTGTCAAGCTCAAAAACCGAGCCTGAGTTAATGACCTCAAGGTCACCGAAAATTCCCGTAACTTTTTCAAGCACAGCTTTGTTAAGACGAAAGTTTTCGTCCTCGTCACTGCACCTGTCGGTGTAGTAGTCGCAGAAGATGCATTTTCTGTAAACGCAACCGCTTCCACGCAGAAGAACAATCTCCCGACTGTTCTTTTCATTAATAATACTGTATCTCTCCATACTCTCTTTCCGGCACAAAAAAAGCACCCACACAAAAGAGGGTGCAAAAAGGGCGCAAAAAGCCCTGTGCCTTTCTCCTTAGTTTTGATAGAAGGAGCAGCCTATCGGCGTCCTTCCGGCAGGATGGTTACGAACTGCCACACAGTATGCTATCACAAATTCCGTTTTATGTCAACTGCAATTAATTATTGCATTATATATGTTTAAGAGGTATAATAAAAAGAAAAAATCAAGTGCAAAGTAACTTTCTGAGTGACTTTGCAGGCTCAAAATTCCATATGGGAAAATTAGCAAATTTTGTCATAAATTCCCGAAAAAAACAGCCTATTTTCTTGTATTTTTTAGTTGACAAAGGGACAAACCTTTTGTATAATAATAAACAGCGTTTTAATATGTGTCTATGCTGTCAAGAGGTGCAGATATGCTTTTTGAGCTTAAATCCGTCTTTCAGAATGACGGTGAAGAAAAACAAGTTGAATATAACCTTGACTTGTCCGGTCTTGATGTTGACGGAGTTTATCCATTCAAAACTCCCGTTGTCGTGACTGCCAAAGCAACAAACAGAGCAAGTTTGATTACTCTTGTAATCAATGCACACTTTGATTACAGCCGTGACTGTGACCGTTGCGGTGAGCCTTATACAAGAGAAATGAATATGAGCTTTGAACACAGGCTTATTCAGACTCTTGCCGATGAGGAAAATGATGACTATATTGAAACACCTGATTTTACACTCGAGCTTGATGATGTTGTAATTTCTGACATTTTTCTTTCACTCCCGTCAAAGAATCTTTGCAGGGACGATTGCAAAGGTCTGTGTCAGATTTGCGGACAAAACCTCAACAACGGTGAATGTTCCTGTGATAAGCGTCAAACGGATCCAAGACTTGAGATACTTAAACAGTTGATTGACTAAGATAAATTTTGTAAGGAGGTTTTTGTAATGGCAGTACCCAAGAACAAAACATCACACGCAAGAAAGAGCTCAAGACGTTCAACAGTATGGAAGATTAATGCTCCTGAACTTACTGCTTGTCCTAACTGCGGTGAATTAACAGCAGCTCATAAGGCTTGCACAAACTGTGGTATGTACAACGGCAGACAGGTTGTTGTAAAGAAAGACGAACAGTAATTTTTATTACAAACATTACGGGCGGCAGTTATCTGTTCGCCCTTTTGTTTTGCAAATTTTACCGTATATCCAAAAACAATTTGCAAACCTGTTGATTAAAAACGGTATTTTGTGTAGAATAAAAGTGTATGTAAAAATGTTTTGCGAGGTGAAGGTGTGGCTGTTAAAATTTTTGATGTCACAACCGGCAGTCATGCCGACAAAGCAGGGATAAAAAAAGGGGAAACCCTCCTTTCAATCAATTCAAACGAGATTGTCGATGTTCTTGATTACCGATTCTATCAGGTAAACCGCAAGCTGACTCTGGAGGTTGCGGATGAGGACAAAAATGTTCGTACCATAGAAATGACCAAGGGAGAATATGAGGAAATCGGTCTTGAGTTTGAAACCTATCTTATGGACAAACAGCATTCGTGCCGTAATAAGTGCATTTTCTGCTTTATTGACCAGCTTCCGAAGGGGATGCGTGAGTCGCTCTATTTTAAGGACGATGACAGCCGACTTTCGTTTTTGTTCGGCAACTATATCACGCTGACAAATATTACAGAGCACGAAATTGACCGAATTATAAAAATGCACATAAGCCCGATTAATGTGTCGGTTCACACAACAAACCCCGAGCTTCGTTGTAAGATGATGAATAACCGCTTTGCAGGCGATACATTGAAATATCTCAAACGCTTTGCAGACGCAGGAATAACGCTTAACTGTCAGATTGTTTCCTGTCCCGGAATTAATGACGGTGACGAGCTTGTCAGAACGTTGACCGATCTTGAAAAACTCGGTGTTAATATGACTGCGATTGTTCCTGTCGGACTTACACGCTACCGTGAAAACCTTTATCCGCTTGTTCCTTATAATAAGGAAACGGCAGGGCAGACAATTGATATAATTGAAAAAATGGGTGATGAGTGCGTCAAAAAGCACGGCAGACGAATTTTCTTTCCGGGTGATGAATTTTACCTCCTTGCCGAAAGAGAAATCCCGTCACCTGAATTTTATGAGGACTTTTCCGCTCTTGAGGACGGAATCGGTATGATTGCGTATCTGACCGATGATGTCGGCTGGAAGCTTGAAGAGCTTGATGCAGACGAAAGCCTTTGCCATAAGGTAACAATTGCCTGCGGCGAGGGAGTGTTTCCGTACATGAAGCGGATTATGTCGATGATTAACGAAAAATTCCCGAATATAACTATAAATACAAGGGCGATTAAGAACAACTTTTTCGGCGGCGGAGTAAATGTGTCGGGACTTGTCACAGGCGGTGATCTTATTGATCAGCTCCGTGGCGATGACCTTGGTGACAGGCTTATTATCCCGTCATCAATGCTCCGTTTTGAAAACGATTTGTTTCTTGATGATGTTTCAACAGATGATGTTGAACGGGAACTCGGTGTAACTCTTGTTCCCGTCAATAACAACGGAAACGACCTTGTAGAGGCTGTAATTGCAGGAAAGGACTGTTAAGATGAACAAACCCGTAATTGCCGTTGTCGGCAGACCAAATGTGGGAAAGTCAACGCTTTTCAATAAACTCATCGGTCAGAGATTGTCAATTGTTGACGATACTCCCGGTGTTACCCGTGACAGAATATACGGTGAGGTGGAATGGTGCGGAAAAACTGCCTTTATTGTTGACACAGGCGGTATTGAACCGAAATCAGATGATATTATTCTTGTGCAGATGCGCCGTCAGGCTCAGCTTGCAATCGACACGGCTAATGTTATTATCCTTGTAACAGACTGTAAGTCGGGCATGGTTGCAACAGATATGGATGTTGCGCAGATGCTCCAGAAGTCGGGCAAGCCAGTTGTGCTTTGTGTAAACAAGTGCGACACACTCGGCGAACCGTCACCTGAATTCTATGAGTTTTATAATCTCGGTTTAGGCGATCCTATCGAGGTTTCAGCCGTTCACGGTTACGGTACGGGCGACCTTTTGGACAAGGCTTTTTCAAGCTTTGATTATGATGAAAATGCGGAAGATGATGACACAATCATCAATGTTGCGGTAATCGGAAAGCCGAACGCAGGCAAGTCATCTCTTGTAAACAAAATTACAAACGAGGAACGCTGTATTGTGTCTGATATAGCAGGCACAACCCGTGACACAATCGACACGCTTGTTGAAAATAAGTACGGAAAGTTCAACTTCACCGATACTGCAGGACTTCGCCGTCAGAGCAAAATCTATGATAATATCGAAAAATACAGTATTATCCGTGCAAAAATGGCTATTGAACGCAGTGATGTGTGCGTTATTATGATTGATGCGACAGAGGGTGTTACAGAACAGGATACCAAGGTTGCAGGTCTTGCGCATGAGGCAGGCAGAGCGTGTATAATTGCCGTAAACAAGTGGGACGCTGTCGAAAAAAACGATAAGACAATGCAGGAGTTCCGCAAAAAGCTTGACGCAGATTTTGCGTTTATGTCATATGCGCCAAAGGTATTTATTTCCGCAAAAACAGGTATGCGTATCGACAGGCTGTTTGAATATATCATAAGCTGTAATGACAGCGCAAACCGCAGAATCAGAACAGGTATGCTCAACGAACTTCTTGCACAGGCTACAACAAGAGTTCAGCCGCCGTCGGACAAGGGTAAGCGACTTAAAATTTTCTATATGACTCAGGCTTCCGTAAAACCGCCGACATTCGTTTTCTTCTGCAACAATGCACAGCTTTTCCACTTCTCATATCAGCGTTATCTTGAAAACAGAATCCGTGAGGCTTTTGCTCTTGAGGGTACGCCGATCAAAATTGTGGTAAGAGAGAGAGGAGAAAAGTAATGGAGCATATTTCGGCAATTTTAGCAAACTGCTGGTGGATGATTCTGCTTTCGGCATTGATTGCGTATCTTCTCGGCAGTATCAACACGGCTGTTCTTGTCACAGGCATTGTGACAAAGGGCAAAAAGGATATCCGTCAAATGGGCAGCGGCAATGCAGGCTTTACAAATGTACTGCGCAGCGTCGGTAAAGTTCCGGCAATCATCACCATTGTGTGTGACGCACTGAAGTGTATTATCGCCGTGCTTATCGGAGGGTTCATCTTCTCGTTTGCATCGGTTGCATTTCAGGGTGAAAGCCCTGTTTTTATAAACGAGCTTATCAACTGCGGAAAATATGTTGCAGGTATTTTCTGTATTCTCGGACATTCATACCCCGTGTATTTTCACTTTAAGGGCGGCAAGGGTGTTGTAACCGCCGCCGCTCTTATGCTGACAGAGGATTGGCGTGTATTTATCGCAATTATTGTAACCTTTCTAATTATCTTCCTCTGCTCAAAAATTATATCACTTGCAAGTGTTCTCTGTGCGATTCTCTATGCGCCTTACACCTTTGCAATGACATTTATCTTTGACTTCATAATTTACAAGGATTATTCTCTTACATATGTAATCTTCTCAACTGCGGCGGCTCTTTTAATCGGAGTTTTCGTTATTGTAAAGCACAAAGAAAACATCAAAAGACTTCTTAAAGGTGAAGAAAAGAAAATTACAGCCAAAAAATGACGGCAGTATTGACCGCAGAATAATTTGGTTGTACAATAACTTTGATATGATATTTGTTATATTTTAAATATTTCTGATACGGAAAATAAATTATATTGAGAGGTTGAATTAAAATGTCAGATTGTATTTTCTGCAAAATCGTTGATGGCTCAATTCCGTCAAAAAAAGTTTATGAAGACGAAAAAATTCTCGCTTTCTATGATCTTGAACCACAGGCTCCCGTTCATGTGCTTGTAATTCCAAAGGAACACATCTGCTGTGCAGACGCAGTTAATGAAGAAAATGTCGGCAATATTGCTCACATTTTCACTAAAATTCCCGAAATTACAAAATCACTCGGACTTACAAACGGCTACCGTATTGTAAATAACTGCGGTGAGGACGGCTGTCAGAGCGTAAAGCATATGCATTTCCACATCCTTGGCGGCAAAAAGCTCAACGGCACAATGGCATAAGAAGGGACCGCAATAATGGATACATATAAGATTAATATTGAAGGACTTGACAGAGAACTCAGAAAATTCCCTGTAAACGATAAGCTTGATATTGCCGCATTTATTATGTTTGGTGACATTGAGATGACAGAGGTTGCCGCAAGAGAACTCCTCAAGCGTGTTCCCGAACACGATGTTGTTGTGACTGCCGAAGCAAAGGGTATTCCGCTTTGCTATGAAATGGCTCGTCAGGGCTGCAGAAACTATGTTGTCGCAAGAAAAAGCGTTAAGGTTTATATGGGCAATCCTATCGGAGTGACCGTTAATTCAATCACAACAAAAAACGAACAGAAACTCTACCTCGGCGAAGATGATGTAAATCTTCTCAACGGCAAAAGAGTTCTTCTTGTTGATGATGTAATTTCAACAGGCGAAAGTCTTCACGCTCTTGAAACGCTCGTTGAAAAAACAGGCGCAAATATCGTTGGCAGGGCGTCAGTCCTTGCCGAAGGTGACGCTAAGGACAGAGATGACATTATATTCCTCAGCGAACTTCCGCTTTTCTTTAAGTAAAAAATAATTTTTAGGATTGATTTTTATGAAACGGCTGTTTGGACTTATAGGATTTACTTTCCTGTTTGTCCTTTCAGCCGTTTTTTATTCCGATTTTAACGAAATTGTCTTTGCGATTATCGGCTCATTGGGATTGCTTTCCGTTGCTGTCGGTATATTTTTAATTATTTCAAAGAAAAATAAATCATTTGGCAAGTCGCTGTGTGCATTTGCTTTTGCCATAATATATTCTGCGGGCAATATGATCGCCTATTCCGAATATATTAACAACACGGTCATAAATAATTATTCTGATAAAGAAATTACAGCAAGCGGATATATTTGTGATGAAATCATCACCACCGATTCATCATGCAGTTTCGTAATCAAAACCGACAAAATCAACGGTCAGCCGTCAGATGCGAAAATTCAGATTATTTCGTATACAAATGTTGACGCAGAGCCTTTTGAAAAGGTCAACTTCACGGCTCATACATACAAGAATAATGTAAACTCACAGATCAGTCACGGAATTTTTCTGAAAGCATATTCCTATGACGGCTTCAAAATTGATGCGAGAGGAGAGAAGGCAACAACTTTTTATTCATTTGCGGTTTCAATAAGACGGGCAATGAAAAATTCCCTTGATATGCTGTTGCCGGAGGATTATTCAACGCTCTGCCGTGCCGTTCTTTTGGGCGAGAAAACAGCCCTTGATTCAAGCGTTAAAGATGATTTTTCATTGACAGGCACTTCGTTTTTAATAGTGGTTTCGGGAATGCATCTTGTTATAATCACTTCGTTTGTATTGTTATTGGTGAGAAAATTAACAAAAAACAGATTCATAATAACAGGCTTTACCACATTTACGGTTATTGCTTTTATGGCTGTAACGGGCTTTGCGCATTCGGTTGTCCGTGCAGGAATTATGATGATAATTGTGTCGTTTGCATCGTCGAATCTCAGAATAGCCGACTCGCTGAATAACCTTGGCTTTGCCGCAATTGTGCTAACATTTTTCAACCCATATGCGGTAGCAGACATCGGAATGTTGCTTTCATTTTCGGCAACGACGGGCATAATTCTGTGGTCAAGACCGATTAAACGCTCTGTTCTGAGATTTTTTCACTACAAAAACAAGCGTAAGGACGGCATAGTCGGAACGATTGTCTATTACATCAAAAATTTCTTTAAAATTTGCGTAAATATGCTGTCGGTTTCAGTATCTGCATTTCTGTGGATTTTGCCGATAACTGCCGTTGCATTCAACAGAATTTCCCCGACAGTCATACTTGTTTCTCTGTTATGTGAACCGTTTGTTTCGGCACTTTTGGTGTGCTCTCTGTTGTGTTCGGTACTATTTATTTGCCCGTTCATATCATTTTTTGCATACCCGTTTGGACTCGTTTCGGGATTATGTTCAAGGGCAATTTTGTGGTTGGTTTCAACTTTTTCACAACTCCCATTCAGCACAATTAAAACCCATTCGCTCTATTGGTTTGTGTGGATAGGTGTCAGCGTACTTCTTGCAATCGGCGGATTGTTTGTAATAAATCGAAAATTCTATGTCAGAATTTCTGTTTCGGTATCAATTTCAGTCCTCGTAATCGGAGCGTCGCTCAATGTGCTTTTAACAGCTGACAACGGTGAAATGAAAATCTATAATGTCGGCAACGGTGTTTTTGCAACAGTCAACTGCCACGACAGCTGTTCCGTGATTTCTTGCGGAGGCAACAGAGCAAGCGCAGATGATGTGACAGCCGATATCAGCGAAAGATACTCAGATATTGAATATATGATAATTCCAAATCAGAATAATAAATACTCTTCTCTTGAACGCTTTGCGGTCACAAAATTTGACTTAAATAATATTTTGGTATATGATAATGACATTGAAAAGCAAAATCTTTTGAACGCTTTTGACGGTAACAGCCGACAGACTTTCGGCGGAAACAGTCATTTTACGCTGAATCTTTCCGATACGGTGACGGATGAGGTAATCTGCGTTGACAACACAATGTTTCAGTTCATAAAAGGGAAAAATATGACTGTATTGTTTGTGCCGACAGATGCAGATCTTTCAAATCTGCCAGAAAAGTATCGCAATCCCGATTGTTTGCTGATTGATACAGTCCCCGAAAATTTCGATTTGATATCATGCAATACCGTGATATTTTCGGGATCGGAAAAGCAGTTTAAGAAAAATTATGATTCTATTAGAGAAATCAGTCCAACCGTTATTTCAACATCTGAAAGGAACATAACGGTCAATCTGAACGGAGGATAAAATGTCGCGCATCACCGAAGCAGACCTGAAAAAACAAATTAAAAACAAAAGCTTTTCGCCTGTGTACCTAATCTACGGTTCGGAGCAGATGTTTGTCAAAAGTTACACAAAAAAGCTTTGTGAGGCTGTTGCAGGCAAAAATCCGTCCGATTTCAATTATCATACATTCAGCGGTGACATCGATTTTCAGGAACTTGCCGCATCCCTGCAAATAATGCCGTTTATGGCGGAACGCAACTGTGTTGTTGTGACCGACATTTACTTTGATAATATGGTAAAGGATCGGCTTGATACACTTAAAGAGCTTACAAGCAGAGCATGGGACGGTACGGTTCTCATAATTTCAATGCCGACTTATGTTCCGTCAAAGAATAAAACTTCTTTTACCGCTCTTATAAAGCGTGTTGAAAAAATCGGCAGCGTCTGCTGTTTTGAAAAAATCAACTCACAAATTATCGAAAAGTATGTTGCAAAGTGGGCAAACGAAAACGGCAAGCTGATTTCACACCTCAATGCATCAAAGATTATTTCAAATGTCGGTGATGACCTCAATCTTCTGAAAAACGAGGTCAACAAAATTGCCGCATATGCAAAGGGTGAGGAAATTACCGACCGTGATATCGACCTATTGTCAACCGTAAACCTTGAAGCAAGAACATATGATATGGCTGACGATGTTATTAACGGCAGAGGTGACAGAGCGTTCAGAAAGCTCGACACACTTTTCTGTCAGCGGGAAGAACCGATTAACATTCTCTATGCACTTTCATCCGCCTATGTCGATGCGTATCGTATGCGTGTTGCAGATGAATGTTCAGTCAGTAAAGAAACCGTGGCAAAAGATTTTGCCTACAAAAATCGTGCGTTTGTGTTAAACAGGGCGAGAACCTCCGTTTCAAGGACTTCAACCGAGGCGCTTCGGAAAAGCCTTGATGTGCTTGTTGAAACAGACGAAAAGCTGAAATCAGTTTCCGTTAATCAAAGATTTTTAATTGAACAGCTTATTTCCCGTTTGCTTTTGATTGCAAAGGAGGGCAGAATCTAATGCTTAAAATCCGTGAGGCTGTCATAGTTGAGGGCAGATATGACAAGATAAAGCTTTCATCAATTGTGGATGCTCCGATAAACGAAACCAACGGTTTCCGTGTTTTTTCCGACAAAGAAAAGCAGTCGCTTATTCGCAAAATTGCCGATACAAGGGGAATACTTATAATGACCGACAGCGACGGTGCAGGCTTTGTAATAAGGAATTTCCTTAAAGGCTCGGTCGATAATTCAAAAATTAAAAATTGCTATATTCCTCAAATCAAAGGCAAGGAAAAACGCAAGGCAAAAGGCGGTAAAGAGGGGCTTTTGGGCGTTGAAGGCGTCAGCGATGAGGTTATAATAAATGCAATCCGCAAAAGCGGTGCCGAGATAATCGGCGAAGAAAATAATATTCCCGAAAGGAAAATTACTAAAGCCGATCTATTTGTCCTCGGACTTACGGGAACTGAAAATTCAGAAATAAACCGCAAGAAGATTCTTAAAAAACTCGGTCTGCCGTCATATCTTTCAACAAACGCATTTTTGACCGCAATCAACTGCCTTTATTCTCTTGAAGAACTAAAAGAAATGCTCTGACAAAATAAAAAATTCATAGGTTAAATAAATCACCTGTTTCGGCAAAAACTAAAACAGGTGATTTCTTATGAAAAAAAGTTTACGGTTGCGTAACGATTGCATTCTCTTTTCAATAGGCGGAGCAGGCTACGCTCTGCTTGAAATTTTGTGGCGGAGAAAAACTCATTGGTCAATGGCGGTCACGGGCGGAACTGCGTTTGTGTCGCTTTTCAGATTTTACAAGCATTTTTCAAAAATGAATATGCTGCAAAAATGCATATCGGGAAGTGCGATAATTACCGCACTTGAATACTGCTGCGGCTGTGTTGTCAATCTGAAATTCAGGCTTAATGTCTGGGATTATTCAAACTGCCGACTTAATTTAAAAGGGCAGATTTGTCCGTTTTACAGCACACTGTGGGCATTCCTTTGTATCCCCGTCAGCGCATTATGCACTTCTCTCTGCAAAAAAATACAGTAAAAAAACAGGAGCGGTAAGAAAAATACTGCTCCTGTTATATTTTATTTATTCAGACTTTTTGTTCTCGCTTTTTTCATCGGATTCGTTTTCTTCGGAAGTGTCGTTTTTCTTGACAACAACCCGTAAAATACGCTGATCCTTAACCTCCATAACGGTAAACTTAAAGCCGTCGGCCTCAATGTTGTCACGCTTGTGGGGGATTGTTCCTGCGTGTTCAAGAATATAACCGCCGACCGTCACGCTGTCACATTCAAGACTGTCCTCGTCCATATCGAACAGACCGAGCATATCTTCAAGCTCCATATCACCGTTTACAAGGAACTCGCCCTTGCCGATTTTGTAGTAGTTATGCTCAATTTCCTCGTCCTCGTCCCATATTTCACCGACAATTTCTTCGAGCAAATCCTCCATTGTAACAATACCGAGTGTTCCGCCGTATTCATCCGTAACTACCGCAAGATGAATTTTGGTGCGTTTGAATGCATTCAAAATTTTTGAAAGCTGTTGCGTTTTGAACACAAAGTAAGGTGGCTGCATAAGCTCCTTAACATCGGGCGCTTTACCGTCTGCAAGTCGTTCAAGATAATCTCTTGTATGGAGAATACCGACAACATGGTCAACCGTGCCTTCGTACACGGGAATTCTTGAATAGCGGTTTTCAATGATGATATCCTTGATTTTTTCAGGCGAGTCATCAACGCTGATAAATGTGATGTCAACCCTCGGAGTGAGAATTTCCTCGGCAGTAGTTTCGTCAAAGTCAAGTGCGGAGCGAACCATTTCGCTTTCGCTTTCTTCAAGAACGCCTTCTTCCTCAATGCTCTCGACAATATATTTAAGCTCATTTTCAGTAACTGACGGAGCGTCACCGCTGCTGCCTGCAATCTTTAAGGCAATCATTTTGAATCGTGTGAAAATCCACACAAGCGGTGTAAGAAGTGTCATAAGTCCTCTGAGCAATCCGGCTGTTTTGAGTGAAAAGGCATCGCAATGTTCCTTTGCAAGACATTTCGGCACAATCTCACCGAATGTCAGAACAAGAAAAGTTGTTGCACCCGTTGCAATTGCCGAGCCTGCGTCACCGAAAAGATTCATACACAGCACAGTCGCAATTGAAGAACAACTCAGGTTTACAACATTGTTGCAGATGAGAATTGTTGTAAGGGCATTGTCGAAATGCTCTATTATGTAGAGCGCTGCTGCCGCTTTTTTTTTGCCGTCATCCTTGTAACGCTGAACACGCACCTTGTTTACAAACGAAAATGCAGTTTCAATCGCCGAAAAGAACGCCGAAAGCAAAATAAGAACTAAAATGACAACACCCATAATTATGTCAGATGTCAACTGAATATCACTCCATAACAACTTCCGACAGGTTCTGTCGGAATAATATTTCTTTAATACTACTATAATTCTTTTAAATAATTATTAATATATGATTCATCATAATCAGGAACTAAGTCTACTAA
>ENA-OPFT01001033-OPFT01001033.1-human-gut-metagenome-genome-assembly--contig:-NODE-1033-length-15062-cov-2.298394_pt1 | contig 15062 bp, 12 predicted proteins | sample MGYA00241714_ERZ501560 | MGnify/ENA primary metagenome ERZ501560 (study PRJEB25962, sample SAMEA2042392) | human gut metagenome | biome: human gut; feature: human-associated habitat; material: faeces...
AATTCCCGACACGTATGTCTGACAGGTTTCATCGGCAATCACATAGCCGTTGTCATCAGTTTTTACAAAACCCTTGACACATTCGGTTCTCGGTTCAAGACCTACCGCAACAAAAACTCCGTCAGTTTTCAGAATTTTCTCATTATCAAGCGTAACCGATTTAACCTTTTCGTCACCGTCAATTCTCACAACATTGGTGTTGTAAAGAATTTTGACATTACCCGATTTTTCAAGCTTTTGCACAAGCACTCTGTCGGCTTTTAATGCGTCGCCCCTGTGAATAAGAAAAACCCGTTTGCATATATGAGAAAGATAGGTCGCCTCGGTAACGGCGGGGGGTTGTTTCCTCCGCCGATTACCGCCACTGTTTTGTCTTTGAAAAAATAGCCGTCACACACGGCACAATAGCTTACTCCTCTGCCCTCAAACTTATTTTCGCCGTCAATTCCCAATTTTTTATGGGTTGCGCCCATGCAGAGAATAACAGATTTTGTCTTGACCTCGCTGTCGGAACATTCAAGGATAAAACCGTCATAATTTTTTCTTATGCCGACAAGGGATTGTCTGACAAAATTTGCACCGAATGACTTTGCGTGTGAATAAAAGTGCTGAATGAGGTCAAAGCCTGCAATATCGCTGAAGCCCGTGTAGTTTTCAACCGCATCCGTGAGGGCAATTGAACTGCCCTCGGGTGATGACGGATCAAGCACAATGCAGTCAAGTCCGCTCCGAGAAGCATAGAGTGCCGCCGTAAGTCCTGCCGCACCTCCGCCGACAATTACAAGGTCATACAAAACTCTCACCCGTTTTTTCGGAGATTGCGGAGATTATCCGTTCTTCGGTCTGAACACCAGACATACGCAAAATTTCGTTGCCGTCTTTAAAGAGCAAAAGCGCAGGAATTCCCGATACACCGTAGCGTTCTGTCAATTCGGGATTTTCGTCAACATTGACCTTGACGGTTTCAAAATACGCTTTGTATTTGTCACCGATTTCTTCTATTACAGGCGAAAGCATTCTGCACGGTGAACACCATTCGGCATAAAAATCGGCAAGCACCGGCTTTGATGATTTTATTAAACTTTCAAATTCATTTTTCCGTATGTTTTGAATCACAATATCACTCCGTAAATCGTTTTTACTATTGTTCCCGATTTAAGGGTAATTATTATATCTTTGTCTGCACATTCAAATTATGTGTAACGGCAAACCGATTTTATTGTAAAAAGGCGAAAAAAGTCCCCTCGAAAAATCGAGAGGACTTTAATTTTTTTTAATTTTGCAAATTGCAATAGCAACAAATATTTTTGACAATTTTTGTATTGATTTATTTTAAGGCAAATGTCATTCAAAATACAAATTTCTCAAAGCCGAAATTTCTTTGGCATAACCGTCAAGCTCGTTCGGGGTTTCAAGGAAAAACGGAAGATTTCGCAAATTTTCATTATTTATAATTTTTCCGAACGCATCAATTCCGATGTAACCCTCGCCTATTTTCTGATGTCTGTCCTTGTGGTTGCCGATAGGATTCATACTGTCATTGAGATGAATTGCCTTGAGTCTTTCAAGCCCGATTACACGGTCAAATTCTTCAAGAACTCCGTCAAGATTATTCACAATGTCATAACCGGCGTCAAAAACATGGCAAGTATCAAGGCAGACGCCGATTTTATCGTTTCGCTCCACACGGTCGATAATCATACGCAGTTCTTCAAAGGTTCTGCCGACCTCTGTGCCTTTGCCCGCCATTGTTTCAAGCAATACCGTGGTTGTCATATCATCGAACATTGCAGTATTCAACGCTGTGCCGATTTGCTCAACCGCAGCTTTAACGCCCTGTCCCGTGTGACTGCCGGGGTGAAAGTTGTAAAGATTATTCGGGAGATATTCCATTCGTTTCAAATCATCCGTAAGCGTGTTCAGAGCAAATTCACGGGTTTCGGGTTTTGCCGAACAGAGGTTCATTGTGTATGGTGCATGGGCAAGAATTTTTGCAAAATTATTTTCCGTCATAAGTTTTATAAGTGCATTGACATCTTCGATATCAATTTTTCTTGCAGATCCGCCACGAGGGTTGCGTGTAAAAAATTGAAATGTGTTTGCTCCGATTGAAAGTGCATCTCTGCCGATTGCGTAAAAACCTTTTGATATTGAAAGATGAGAGCCGATATTAAGCATATTTTCTCCTTTTGCGTTAATTATTTGCAGTAAGCGGTTTATCGTAAAGAAAAAAGCCTTTCTGTCAAAAGACAAAAAGGCTTTAGTTGGTCGGGATGACAAGACTTGAACTTGCGACTCCACGCCCCCCAGACGTGTGCGCTACCAAACTGCGCTACATCCCGTTGCAACATTAATATTTTAACAAACACTGCGAGCGTTGTCAAGATGTTTTAAAAACTTTTTGAATATTTTTGCACCATAAGTTAAAAAAGCAAAACGGACACTGCCGATTGACAGTGTCCGAAAAATGCTTAATCAAAGATTAATTCGTTAAAATCAGTCTTCTTTCTTCTTTCTTGCAAGGAACATAACGCCTGCTGCTGAAACCATAAGACCTGCCATTACGAAAACGATAGTTGTTTCAACACCTGACTTAACTGCACCTGTGCTTGAAGAACCTGAACCTGATGAGCTTGAGCCACCGTTGCTTGAAGAAGAACTTGAACCGTTGCTTGAGCTGCCGCCTGCTGCCTTAGCACCTGTCTTCTTAGCACTGTCAAGCTTAGCTGTATCTGCCTTCTTACCTGTTGTAGGATCTGTGCAACCTGCGAGAATCTTCTCAACTGCAGGAGCAATCTTATCCTTATCAGGGTTTTTTGTAGCGTTGAGCCTATCTGTTACAGCACCCATAACATCTACAGGACTAACCTTGAGTTCGTCAAGAAGTTTCTGTGTAAGACTTGTCTTAGCATCATCATTGTAGTAAGCGACGAGGTATGTAGCCAACAATGTTACATCTGATTCGCCCTCAGGGAAAGCAGAACCGATGACGTTACCTGTTGATGTAATCTTCTTTTCAGGGCCGCAGTCTGAGTTGTTTTCCCATTTAGCTTCGTTTGCCTTCTTTTCTGAATCCTCAGGGTTTTCAAGCTGATTACCTGTGCAATAAAGTGTGTCGCCGATGCAGTTACCGTTCATAATAGCGTTGTATGACTGCATACCTGTGTTAGCACTGAAGATTACACAGTAAACTCTTCCGTCTGACTTAGAGATTGTGTTGCCTGTCATTGAAAGATCATATGTAGCGATACCTGTTGAAGAATCGTACTTACATTTTTCTTTCTTTGACTGCCATGCCGGCCAATCGCCTGAACCGTCAGCCTTCCAAACGTGACAGAATACTGACTTAACATTATTCCAGCCTGACTTCTTAACATCAAACTTAATAACATTGCCTGCTTCAACTTCTGAAGAAGCGTCAGCTGAAACCTCTGATGAACCGTCGGCTGAAACCTCGCCTGACTGATCTGCTGCAGCAACAGCAGCGTCATCCTCTGCTTCTGCAGCGCTAGCTGTGATGGCAGCTGAACTGCACATTACTGCTGCTGCAAGAAAAAGACCTGCAATTTTCTTGAACATTTTTAATCTCCTCCTAAAATTGTTCATAAATATCCAAGATAGATTTTCATATCTTAGTACTGCTTATTATACTATAAAAATAACAAAACTGCAATAGTTTTGGTTTAAAACCGTTTTTGTTAATTGCACAAGATTTTATGTAACCGTTTGGCTATTTTCCACAATTCAACCGGCAAGTAAGCCATAAATACACATTAAACGATTATTTTAACATTGCATAAACAGTTTCTTTTACGCTGTCAAGAGCCTCTGAAATCTTCTCAGGCTGTTTAGCACCTGCCATAGCCATATCGGGCTTTCCGCCTCCGTTGCCTCCAGCCTTCTGAGCAACAGCCTTTATGATTTTGCCTGCATTTGCACCGAGAGCAAGAGCATCTTTACCGCAGGCTGCGGCAAATGTCACCTTGCCGTCATTTTCAGTTGCAAGAACACATACGCACTTCGGGGCAAAATCTCTTGCCTTTTCGCACATTGTGCGAAGAATGTCGGCATTAGCCTTGTCAATTCTGCCTGTTACCACTCTTACACCGTTTTCCTCCGTTGTGCCTGCAAAAAGCTGACCGATCTGAGCAACAGCAAGCTTTGAATTAAGCTCGTTGATTTCTCTCTGCTGTTCCTTGATAAGCTGTTCAGCCTTCTGAACACCCTCAACAACTGCCTTTGGATTTGCAATTTTGAGTAATGAGCAAACATCCATAATAACAGCGCTCATACCGTTGATGTACTTGAGAACGCCCATACCTGTGAGAGCCTCAATTCTTCTTACACCTGCGGCAACCGAACCCTCCTGTCTGATTCTGAAAAGACCGAGGTTTGCAGTATTCTTTACATGTGTACCGCCACAGAATTCAACGGAAAAGTCGCCTGCGCTTACAACACGAACAACGTCGCCGTACTTTTCACCGAAGAGTGCCATTGCGCCGAGCTTTTTAGCCTCTTCAATAGGCATTTCCTGTGTTGTAACGGGGATTGCCTCGAGAATCTTTTTATTCACAAGATTCTGAACCTCAATGAGTTCCTTTGCTGTGAGAGCCTCAAAGTGAGTAAAGTCAAAACGGAAGTAATCGTCTGAAACAAGCTGACCTGGCTGCTGAACATGGTTGCCGAGAACCTCACGGAGAGCCGACTGAAGAAGGTGAGCCGCTGTGTGGTTTCTTGTGATATCCGCACGGCGCTCTTCATCAACAGCAGTTGAAACCTCTGCACCTACATTGATACTGCCGCTCTTTACTGTACAAGCGTGAAGGTAAATTGTGCCTGACGGATTCTTTGTTGTGTTGTCAACATCAGCTGAAAAACTGCCAGACTCCATAACACCTGTGTCGCCAACCTGACCACCGCCTTCTCCGTAGAACGGAGTTTTGTCGAGAACAATGATAGCATTTTCGCCCTCACCGATACTGTCAACTCTCACACCGTCCTTAACGATTGCAAGAACCTTTGAAGTTGACTTGAGGTCTGTGTAACCTACGAATTCTGTATTTGCAACATCTGAAAGGTCTGTTGTGTCAGAAATCCAAGCGTCTGCACCGGCGTTCTTTCTTGCGTCACGGGAACGCTTTTTCTGCTCTTTCATAAGCTCACGGAAACGATCAACATCAACCTTGATGCCTTTTTCCGAAAGGATTTCTTTTGTAAGGTCAATCGGGAAGCCGTAGGTATCGTTAAGCTTAAATGCGTCCTCACCGCTGAGAACCTTAACATCTTCGCTGTCCATAATGCCGTTGAGCATCTTAAAGCCCTGATCAATTGTCTTGGCAAAGCTTTCTTCCTCAACCTTGATAACCTTTGTGATGAACTCCTGCTTTTCCTTGAGTTCGGGATAAGCTGTGAGATTTTCTTTGATAACCGTATCGCAACCCTTATAGAGGAAAGGCTCGTTGTAACCGAGAAGTCTGCCGTGACGGGCGGCTCTTCTGAGCAAACGGCGGAGCACATAACCCTTGCCCTCGTTTGACGGAAGAACACCGTCACCGATCATAAATGTTGTACTGCGGATATGGTCTGTGATAACACGGAGCGAAACATCGCTCTTTTCATTTTTGCCGTACTCAACACCAGTAATCTGTGAGATGTGTTTCATAATATTCTGAATTGTGTCAACGAGGAAAAGGTTATCAACACCCTGCATAACACAGGCAAGTCTTTCAAGTCCCATACCTGTATCAATGTTCGGATGTTCAAGAGGAGTGTAGTTACCTTTGCCGTCACTCTCAAACTGAGTAAATACAAGGTTCCAAACCTCAACAAAACGGTCACATTCACAGCCTACATGACAGTCGGGTCTGCCGCAGCCCTTTTCGTCGCCACGGTCAAAGTAGATTTCGGAGCACGGACCGCAGGGGCCTGAACCGTGTTCCCAGAAGTTATCTTCCTTGCCGAGTCTTACCATATGTGACGGATCAACGCCGACTTCTTTTGTCCAAATGTCAAAAGCCTCGTCATCGTCCTCATAAATTGAAACATAGAGCTTTTCGGGAGGCATTTCAAGAACCTTTGTAAAGAATTCCCATGCCCATGCTGTAGCCTCGTGCTTAAAATAGTCGCCGAATGAGAAGTTACCGAGCATTTCAAAGAATGTACCGTGACGGGCTGTGATGCCGACACGCTCAATGTCGGGAGTACGGATACATTTCTGACAGGTTGTAACACGCTTGCGAGGAGGTGTTACCTCACCTGTAAAATATTTTTTCATAGGAGCCATACCGCTGTTGATGAGCAGAAGGCTGTTGTCGTCCTTTGGAACAAGTGAAAAGCTGGGGAGTCTTAAACAACCCTTTGATTCAAAAAATTCAAGGAACTTTTCTCTTAATTCGTTAAGTCCTGTCCACTTCATAAAAAATCTCTCCTTATACAAATTCACAGGGGAATACAATATTCGTTCAAATTTGTTTAAAGTATGCACCGAGCAAAATAAAAAATCCCATTGTATAAAAATACAATGGGACAGGAATATCCTGCGGTACCACCCAAATTGACGCCAAGCGTCCGCTTTGAGTAATCGTCATATAGATTACATTTCCTTAACGCAGAAATACGCTGTGCTTAATCACACAGAGCTCAGGGGCAGCGCACCGAAACTTCACATAAAAGCCTTGCACCAAAACGGCTTTCTCTCTGAAATGCTGACATCTCGGTTAATCCCGTCACAGCCGAATATTGTAATTCAATTTCAATACATAGATTATAAAACTGTTTCTTTGTGTTGTCAATAGCAAAATTCGGGATTAATCACGCTTTTTTCTGATAACCGAGCCTGACGGAACGGGAGCATTGCATTTCATTGTAAGTCTTTGCATCGGGTGTGGCGCACTTTCAACGGGCATACCCTCGTCGGTTGTAAGTGATTCACACTTGATTTCAAACGGCACTCCGCTTGGCGGAAGTACATCAAGTGTGTCGCCCACATAGAATTTGTTGCGCTGAGTGATTACTGCGGTTGTGTCGTCAACAAGCTCTTCACACAATGCAACATTGTCATAATGACGGATATATCCTCCGTTGCCCGTAACCTGACCGGGTTCTCTGCCGAAATAGAAGCCTGTGTTGTACTCACGGTGGCTGATTTTTTCAAGTTCTTCCCTTATCCACGGTTTGAGAACATAATCGTCGCCCTCTGCAAAATAATCGTCAACAGCGTGGCGGTAAGCGTTTGTTGTAACAGCGACATAGTAAGCCGACTTTGCTCTGCCCTCAATCTTAAAGCTTGAAACACCTGCCTTTACAAGCTCGGGGATATGCTCAATCATACAGAGATCTCTTGAATTGTAGAGATATGTGCCGTCACCTGTTTCTTCAACAGGAAAATACTGTCCCTGACGGTTTTCTTCGTAAAGATGATACTTCCAGCGACACGGCTGAGCGCAGTCGCCGTGGTTCGCATCTCTGCCTGTCATATAGCTTGAAATAAGGCATCTGCCTGAAAATGAAACACACATTGCACCGTGTACAAAGCATTCAATTTCAAGCTCTTTCGGAACTTTTGCACGCATTTCGGCAATTTCATCAAGCGGAATTTCTCTTGCAAGCACAACCCTTGACGCACCCATATTGTAAAGCACATTTGCCGCCGCATAGTTTGTTACTCCCGCCTGAGTCGAAATGTGGCGCTGAACCTTTGGCGCATACTTTTTAGCCGCCTCAAAAACACCGAGGTCGGCAATTATGAACGCATCAACTCCGCAAGCCTGAGCATTCTCCATAAATTCCTGAAGATGAGGAATTTCATTATTGCGTGGAAGTGTGTTGCAGGTCACATGGATTCTTGCACCCTTTGCGTGGGCAAGGTCACAAGCTTTTTTGAGCTGAACGTTATCAAAATTCTGCGGTGCGGAACGCATTCCGAACATTTTTCCTGCAAGAAAAACTGCATCTGCGCCAAAGTTTAAAGCGGATTTAAGGCAATCCATATCACCTGCCGGTGACAAAATTTCGGGTTTTTCAAAATTAGTTATCATAGCTTTCAATATACTCCAGATTTGCGTTTTGCTGTTCAAGTGTTGATGCGTAATAAGCCTGTCCCTTGCTGTCATGACAGAAGAAGTAATAATCCGAGCTGTTCGGATTGAGTGCGGCAATTATCGCATCCATACCGGGATTGCAGATAGGACCGTAAGGAAGTCCCTTCCTGTCATATGTATCATATCTGCTCTTGTAGGTACTTCTGTCATTTTCGGGAACATCCTCAAGGCTTCTGTACGGATAGAACTTTGTTGAATCAAGACCGAGGCTTGACACGCCGAGACTGCTGTCGGCTGTAAGACGGTTGTGGAGGATTGAGGAAATGTAGTACATATCCTCTTTGTCAGCCGCCTCTGCCTGAATGATAGATGCGATTGTCATAACCTGATCAAGCGAATACTTTGTGTCGCTCTCTTCAACCATTTTCAAAACTGTTGTTTTCTTTGAATATCCGTCAACAGTCTGCTTTTCGTTAATCTTTGTTTCGTAGTTGTTGAGAAATTTGTAGATTACGGATTCTGCATTTTCATTTCTGTAGAATTCGTAGGTATCCGGATAGAGATAGCCCTCAAGCTTGTAGTAACGCTTGTCCGCATTTGTTTCAGCCTTGATAAAGTCAAAGTCGCTGTCAAACTTTTCGGAATTGCAAAGCGAAAGAAACTCGTCCCTGTCGCCCAAAGCACCGTTCTTTTTTAGAGTGTTGGCAATTTCAAGAACGCTTTCACCCTCGGTAATTGTAACGGAAACCGTGTCGGTTCTGTTGTTGTTACTCGAAAGGAAGTTGATGATTGCCTCGTAGTCCATATTTCTGCGAATTTCATATGTACCCTGAGTAAAATCATCGGCAGACTTTGTAAGATTGACAAAAAGCTTGAAATATGACGGCTCACCGATTACTTTATTGTCAACAAGTACCTTTGTAACATCGTCAACAGTCGGATTTTCTGGAATTTCAATTTTCACGGTTGAGGAGTCGGTTCTGTTCACGGCAAGCAAATCGTTCATGCCTGTTATCATATATACAGCCGCCATTGCTCCGACAATTAAAACCGAGATAATCCAGATAAAGCGGAAGGTTCTGCGATTATACTTGTTCTTTGCTTTAAGAGCCTTTTTTTCTTCCTTTTTCTTCTGCTTTAAAACCTGCTTTGATTCACGGGCCATTTGCTTTTTGACATCCTGTCCGCTGTATGAATTAAGGTTTGACGGTTCATCCTCAGACTTGACGAAATTATCGTCCTCATACTCGCTTTCATCAATATTAAGTTTAAAGTTTTCGGCTCTTCTGCGACGCTGAGCGTTAAGCTCCTGTTCGCTCATATTAAAATTATCAGGGTTCATAATGTATCATTCCTTTACAAACTCGTTATTTGTTCGGTTGGTATATTTTTCGGTAATCACGGCGTCAACGGGGCGGTCGAACACTCCCGAGGGCAGAGTATGCTCTATACATTTGGAGTAGCAAAGCCCAACGCTTGTTCCCGAAAAATTCTGTAAAAATCTGTCGTAGTAGCCCTTGCCGAATCCAAGGCGGAATCCCTGCATATCAAAGCAAAGTCCCGGAACAAGGCAAAGTCCGTGTGAGAAATCCTCGTACTTTTCGCAAATCTCGGGGTTTGGTTCCATGATTGAAAACGCACCCTTTTCAAGCTGAGAAAGTGAATTTACAAGGTAAAAATCCATTTCGCCGAAATTATTTTTACACTTTGGCAAAGCAAGTCTTTTGCCGTCTTTCAGCGTTGTTTCAAGAATAAGCGAGGTGTCAACCTCAATCGGTGATGAAACAAAGGCAAAAAGCACATTACAGCTTTTGTATTCCTCACTTGCCAGAAAAGCGTTCTGCAAGGCGAGGTCAAGCTGTTGCTTTTTTTCGGGAGGACAGCTTTTTCGGATTTTTTTATATTTTGCACGGAGCTGACTTTTCAGCTCACGAACATTTTTCACAGGCATTGCATATCACCGATAACCTTGTCGGCGGCATCCTTTGATACTGCGAGAGAAACAATTGCGTGACCGAATTCAATTGCACAGCCTGCACCCTTTGCGGTAATAATATTGCCGTCCGTTACGGTGTGAGTGCCTGTATAGTCTGCACCCTTGAGTTCCTTTTCAAAGCCCGGAAAACAGGTTGCCTTTTTGCCGTCAAGGATTCCGAGATGACCGAGAATTGACGGAGCGGCACAGATTGCGGCAACGATTTTGCCGTTTTCACAGCTATACTTAACAGCCTCAATAACCTTTTCGTTTGCCTCAAGATTGAGAGTTCCGGGCATACCGCCGGGGAGTACAACACCCTGAACATCGTCAAGGTCAATATTGTCAATTGTGATATCGGCTTTGACAGGCACACCGTGTGAGCTTGTAACACATTCGCCTGTTACACCGACTGTTTTAACATCAAGCTTTGCCCTGCGCATTACATCAACGGGGGCAAGCGCCTCTGTTTCTTCAAAGCCTTCTGCAAGAAATACATAGAACATAGTAAACTTCCTTTCAGGAAAGAGTAATCCCGATATAGACATCGTCGGGAATTTTATGGTTTTTGTCGAGTGATTTAATCATTCCGCATTTTTGTAACCTACAGTTTTCAAAAAGAGCGTTGTCGGATTTGCCCGTAAACACAAACCTTTCTGATTTTGTATTTTCAAGCAAAAGTGCGGAAAATTCGTTTATATTTTTATAAGCCGAGTAAAAAACATCGGCAATATTTTCGTTTTCATCAAATACGGCAAAGCAGTCATTCTTATTGATCACCTTTGAGCCGTAAATCTCATAATAGGACTTTGCAAATTCAAAAAAATTCTCATTATATATGAAAGAATTTTCTTTTGAACAGCCGATATTCAAGCCCTTCTCTGCAAAACTTTCAAGCGTTCGCCTTGAAATTTCACGGCTTTTTACGGTGCAGTTCAAAGCATATCCGAGTTTTGTGTAAAAGCCGTACAAGCCGTCATTTGCAGGGAAAAGCAGAGAATAGACATCACCGTTATTCTTTGCGTCATTAAGTGCAAAATTAATCAGACTTGACATTATCCCGTTGCCACGGAAAGATTTATCGGTTGACGCACCGCAAAGATAATGCGATTTTTCGCCGTTGAGCGTACCTTTTACAAGGTAAAGAGCCGAAATGATTCTATCGTCAACAACGGCACAGCAACCGTCAAAAAGGTCGCTGTCAAAAATCAGATTGACGGCAGTTACATCCTCGTCAAAACACGAAAGCCACAGCTTTTTTAGGCTTTCGGTATCGGATTTTTCGGTTTTGCGAAATATCGTTTTCATCGTTTTTTCGGTATTGCATTCCAGCGGTCGAGGATAATAACGGGATTGTATGAAAGTTTAGACTTTTTGAGTCCCTCAAGTCCCATATCTTCCTCACGGTTTATATACTCATACTGCGTAAGAGTTTTGGCAAATTCGTTGTTGATTACGGCATAAACACCGTCATATTCACGAAGTGCCTTTTCAAAGTTGATGTCATACACCTTGGGTGAAATTTCACTTCCGAGAGTCATGGCAACGGGCTTTGAGTCAACATACAGTACAGCGCCCTTGACATTATATTCGTCTTTGAGGTCGCACATTTCCCTGATTGCCATAATTTCGCTTGAAGCTTCGGGATCGGTGTCATTTTCCGCACACCACAGTTTTGCAACCGTTAATGCATCGGAAATGTTTGAATCCGACAAAGTTTCAAAACGGGTATCGGTGTAGGTTCTGTAAAATTTTGAAATGTGGTTACGCTTTGCGTGAAACCTTTTGCCCGCAAGGGTTGCAAGGTCACGGGAAGTGTAGATGTAATCCTGATTTTCGGGTGAACGGACATAATCAAATTTGTCGGGAAACATTGTTTCAAGCATTGCACGATTGCCGTTTGTCAGCATAACAATTTGCAAATTGCCGTTTCTCTCCTCGGCATCTTTGAAAACCTCTTCAAGTGCACCCTTTATATTTTTGCCTGTAGGCATACAGTAACCCCAGACGGACTCGTCAGGATTACAATACACCTTGACAATTGTATCATCATAAAAAGCAAATTTAATATTGTATTCGTTTCGCCAAAGATAAGCGTTCAAAAGGTTGGTATCGCAACCCATGCACTCATCATAATCGTAGTATTTTTTAAGTTCGTTTATGTCACTTTGCTCAATTTTTTTAAAGCTCAGCATAAATTTCAGCCGCTACCCTCTCTATCTCTTCCGATATTTTTTCTATACTCTTAATCTCTCCGTTTTCACAGCAATTAATAACCTTCCAGCCGCATTTTTTAGCGGCATAAACTGCACTTTTTCGACAGTCAAGAAGGAAACGGAGGTTTTTCTCATGCAAATCTTTCTTGCTGTTGTCACCGCCGTAGCGTTTTTCCATAAGCTTCTGCGAAACCTCGGGTTCAACATCAAGGTAGATTACAAGATCGGGTTTCGGAATTCCGAGCTTTTCGTATTCAAAATCGTTCAGCCAATCAATAAAGCTGTTCCACTCCTCTTTCGGGAGTTTGGACATCTGATAAATTATATTTGAAGTCACATAGCGGTCGCTTAAAATCACATCGCCGTTGTCACATTCCTTTTTCCAAAACTGAAGATAGCTTGCAACACGGTCAACCGCATAAAACGCACTCGCCGCATAGGCATTGACATCATCGGGCTTGTCGCCGAATTCACCGTCAAGATACATCTTCACGGGAGCGGCGGCAGGACTTTCATAATTCGGAAATTCAAGCTTTGTGACCTTTTTGCCGAGAGCGGAAAATTTTTCGCACAAAATCTTTGTCTGCGTAGCTTTTCCGCTGCCGTCAAGTCCCTCAATAACAATAATTTTGCTTTTCATATATATACCTTACTTTTTTCTGCCGTATTTCTGACGCATTTCCTTTTGCTTTCCACAACACATATTGCCCTCGGGGCATGGTCCGAACAGGCATGACGGGCCGCAGTTTTTGAAAAGATGCGGAGCAACTTCAAGACATTGCAAAAGCATCTGTTCGGCAACCTCACGAATTTCCCACTGTGCTCTGTTGCAGCAACGGTGTGCAAAAAAGTTCTGCAAGCTTCTTGCATTGAAAGTGCAGACAATTTTTGTTGTCGATGCATTTGGAAGAATAAATCTTGCGTCCTCGTTGGCTTTCTTGATGAAAGCATTGCAGGATTTTTTGTCGTCAGCCTTGTAGGCATTGATAATTTCTTCATCCGTTCCGCTGTACTTATCGGGACATTTCTCGTTGATGTAACCGACAGCAAGCGCATCTCTAATTTCCTTGTAAGCGTCAGCCTCAACCTTGAGAGCCTTTTCATAGGCGGCAAGAGCCTTTTCGTTCTTTGCAATCTCGGGCGGAGTTACAAAATCAAACCTTGTGCCGTCAACATAGCGCTGTGACTGCTGACTGTAGGATGCAATTCTGTGGCGGACAAGTTGGTGTGAGCAGGCTCTTGAAATGCCCTCAATGCCGAATGTAAAATATGCGTGTTCGGTCGGACTTGCATGGCCGAGGCTTGCAAGCATATCAATAAATGAGGAAGTTTTTTCCTCGTCAAGACCTTCTCTTATATCTTCAATCCCTGACGGCGAGTAGCAAAGCTTTGCCGCCATCGCAACCGTCTGTTCAGGGTTTGGTGTGTGTGTAAGGAGCGTTACCTTTATTGCCATTTTTAGTTTTCATCTCCCATTTTCGATAAAGTTATTCACAATTTCCGATATTCAGATTTATTATAACATTATTATTCAGTCTTTTCAATGGTAAAAACGAGCAAAAATCCCGACAGCACAAAACCTGTCGGGATTTCTGATTAAAATACTATTTTCTTGTAATTGACCAACCCTTTGAGTTGAAACCGCTTACCGTTTTGCCTTTCCTGTCAATACAACGGACTGTGTAGGTTACCTTCTTACCCTTTTTAGCACCTGAATCTGCGAAAGAGGTTGAAGTTGTATCTTTTACCCTTGTCCAGCTTCCGCCGTCATATTTTCTGTAGAGTCTGTAGCCGTAAACGCCTGCGATTTTATTCCAAGTTACGCTTACACCCTTTGATGTGTTTGAGAGCCTTGTAATTGTCGGAGCAACAGGAGTGTATTTCTTCGACCAACCCCTTGAATAAAAACCGCTGACGGTATTGCCGTTCTTGTCAATACAACGGATTGTATATGTTTCGGTTCTGTTAGGACTTACGCCTGAATCGGTGAACGATGTGGCTGTTGTGTCTTTAAAGCGTTTCCAACCACCCGATACAGGCTTGTAATAAAGTCTGTAGCCGTAAGCGCCGTCAACCTTGTTCCACGAAATTTTGATACCGCCTGTTGTGTTTGCAAGACCTGTAATCTGCGGAGCGGGAAGATTTACGGTAACCTTGCAGGTTGCGGTTTTGCCGTTGGAAGTTTTCACCGTGATTGTTGCTGTTCCCGACGCTTTGGCAGTTACCTTGCCGTTTTTGTCAACAGTCGCAACGCTTGTGTTTGAACTGCTCCAAGTGCATTTTTTGTTTGCCGCATTTGATGGATATACTGTTGCTTTGAGATTTAAGGTTTTTCCGGTATCAAGTGTTAAAGTTGTCTTGTTAAGGGCAACCGAGGTTGGAACAACCTGCAATTGCACAAAATTAAAATCATTATTTCGTGCATATCTTTCTGCGGCTGTACCTTTGTAACCTTTGATTGTGAAACCAGGTATCTTGCCATTGCAATAACCAATGCCAGAAACATCTAGACTATTAACTATGTCGTCAACACTGGAAGGAATAGTGATTGTTTTTAAATATTTACAATTGCTAAATGTATAACCTATTGTTTCAACTCCATTTGTAATAACATATTCTTTGTCTTTCTTTGCAGGAGGATATAAAAGTAATTTCTTTTTATCTTTGCTATACAACACTCCATCTATACTGCAATAATTCTTATTCTTATTAGTAACGGTGATAGATTCAATAGACGAACAACCATAAAAATACGAAGTATCTGTACCATCACACATATGAACATTATTTTCTAATCCTGAGCCAGTCGTAATTCTTCTTAAATTCACGCAA
>ENA-OPFT01001038-OPFT01001038.1-human-gut-metagenome-genome-assembly--contig:-NODE-1038-length-15026-cov-2.699218_pt1 | contig 15026 bp, 11 predicted proteins | sample MGYA00241714_ERZ501560 | MGnify/ENA primary metagenome ERZ501560 (study PRJEB25962, sample SAMEA2042392) | human gut metagenome | biome: human gut; feature: human-associated habitat; material: faeces...
TTCCGATCAACGCTGCATTGGTGGACCGGAAAGGCTCGATCAGCGGATACTTTCCGACCGAAAGCAAACAGACAAAGGCGGTTTTGGAAAGTCTCGGTTATCTTGCACCCTGGGTTTCGGTGCGTGCCGTCGGCGGAACAGAAATTTCCGATACAATGCTGCGCAATGCGTTTGTATTCTCAAAGGAAGCTTTGGGGCAGTCGGGCAACGGCAGTGTACTTTCCAATCAGCGTACCTGGGCAGAGCTTTTGTCTGCAGAGGATGTTGAAACGAAACATCGACAGACTTCTGAAGAAGAGCAGAGCGTGGATGTGACGACCGGTTCGAAAGAGTATACGAATATCATGGAAGTTTTCCCGGCTCAGGAGCTTGTTTTGGAGGATGGAACGCTTTGTATTTCTGTGACGGACAAGCAGCTTTTGTATCTGGATGCAGGAAGAAGCGCGGATGAAATTTTTGTTTCAGTCAACGGTGAGCCGGTTGAAATTCCGGAGAAAAACCAGATGGCGAGTGCACATCGGCTGATTTGGTTGGGAACTTTTGAAGCGCAGGAGGTGATGATTTCTGTTACCGACCGGATGGGGACGCTGGTCGCAGCACAGGAGATGGAGCTTGGTGCGCTGCATGAGAATGCATGGCAGGCGGCATTGCAGTCAGGAACCGCCAGAATCCTGCAGCCGTCAGAATGTTCTATTTCAGAGCGCAATGCACAAATTCATGTAAGTGTGTCTGCGGCAGAGGGAGAAACGTTGTTTGTTCCGTTCGTTGCGATAGACGGATGGAAGTGTATACAAAACGGAAAAGCTGTGGATATCGAGCCGATACTTGGCGGCTTTTTGGGGATAACATTGACAGAGGGCGAAAATGAAGTTGTATTTTCGTTTGAGGAACCGGGACTGAAAGCTGGGGTTGGCATCAGCATTTTGGGGTTTGCATTCCTGTTGATTTTGTTTTTTGCGAGGCAAAAAGCTGAGGCGGGATGGAAAATTGCAGCAGAGCAGAAGGGGAAGGCTGAAAAATGCTTCGGTATGCTGTATCGGCTGCTGTTGGCAGTCTTTTTTGCAGGAATCTATGTGGTTCCCACGATTGGAATGGTTGTTTCTCTGACTGGAAAAATCGTGATGAAATTTTTCGGATAGTAGATAGAAATCGGACTGGAAAGGTTCTGGGATGGCATGAAAGAGAAAAAAACGGGAAAAGACAGCGGAAGGTTGCTGCACGCGGATCGCAGACTGGAAGATGGAAAATCTGCAGGCGACAAATCGGTGGGCAGGCGGCATGCCAATGGCAGGCACGCAGTCCGTGTGTCAAAATTCCTTCAGGTTACAGTGCTTGCTGCAGGAGTACTCGGAATGTCAGCTGCTTCTCAAAGCATGACAGAAATTTCTGAGAAAGAGCAGCCGTTATGGCAGGTATGGAGTGCGGAAGAATGTGACGCCGGATTGACGGTAGAAACCGTTGGGGAAAATCTGATTTTACAGAAAAAAGCGAAGCTGACAGCGGACAGCGAGGAAGGCAGGGACTTTCGGGCGATGTATGCGGGGGACGGAAATCATACGGACGAAACCCTGCGCTGGTCGTCGGAAAACGATTGGGAAAACAACGATCACTGGCTGATGGCGGATTTTGGAGAACCGGTCAGCATCGGTGCAGTTCGGATATACTGGGAACGGACGAATGCGAAAGGCTATGCGCTGGAATATTCCCAGGATAAAGAGAACTGGCAGCAGGCGTCTGTTTTTGAAGAAGCGCCGGAGCAAAAAGAGCAGCAGATTGTGTTGAATGAGCCTGTAGAGGCGCGGTATTTTCGTCTGCATGTGACGGACGTTTTGAAAGAGGAAAGCGATTTAAGCCTGTATTATCAGAACGTCTCGGTACAGGAGCTGGAAGTGTACGGACAGTTGGAGGATTGTTTTGTGGTTGAAACACCTGTGATTGAAGCTGGGAGCCGCAGAACGCTGGAGCTCCCAACGGTGCCGGAGCCGTACAGCGTTTCCTTTGGCGGTGCGGATTATGATGTGCTGGTAAATATGGACGGAAAAATCACGGACACGATCGCGGATACGCAGGTTGAACTTGGATTTATTCTGGAAAAAGACGGAGAAATGCAGGAACTGCCGGGAATACAGACAAAGATTCCGGCATCGGAGAGGGTGGAAGTGGACGGAGAACGGGAGGAAGTACCGGAAGCCCTCTCGGCAGGGACCCTTCCAAAGGGCTTCACCGCGATGGAATGGAAGCCCGGTGGCGCGTCCACTGGAGCGGCCCACTCTGACTGGACAACCCGTTTCATCCGGGTCGTGTACCGGGACGAGGAGCTGGAGCGGACGGCACAGCTTTTTGCAACGGAGCTTTCCGGACAGTTGCTGCAGGACGTATCGGTTGAGAAGCTGGCGGATACAGAAAAACCAGCGGAAGGAGATATCGTCCTGAACTTTCGGAAGGCTGTCGGGGACGGGAAAGAATGGACACAGACGCTTGGGGACGAGGGGTATGAACTGAATTTGGAAGCAGAGAGTCCGGGCGTGATTTCGATTTCGGCGCGCACGAGGCGCGGGGTGCGCTGGGGGTGTGTGGCGCTTGGACAGCTTTGGGAGAAATCAGAAGGACAGCTTCCGGCCGGCGTGCTGCGGGACTATCCGGCGTGGTCGGTCCGGGGCTTTGGAATCGACGTAGGGCGCAGACCGGTTTCCCTCGAACTTCTGTACCGCATTGCAGAAGAGCTTTCAAAGCATCAGATGAACACGCTGCAGATTCATTTGAACGACAATCAGATCATTTCCCAGAGCGATTACGATGGGACAAAAGAGGGCGCGCGACAGTTGTATGCGGGGTTTCGGCTGGAATCGGATGTGAGAAATAAAGCGGGACAGTCGATTACGTCGCAGGATCTGTATTATTCCAAAGAAGAATTTGCACAGTTTATCGAGGACGCTGCGGTGATGGGCGTTGAGGTCGTGCCGGAAATCGACACGCCCGCCCACAGTCTGGCACTTACAAAAGTATTTCCGAAGCTTGGGCTTTCCGGTGATCCGGAGAGTGTTGATCAGCTGGATTTGTCCAACCCGGCAGCGCAGAAGCTGGCAGAGACGATTTGGTCGGAATACCTGACGGAGTCGGATGCTTTTTCCGGAACGGGGACGGTGCATATCGGCATGGACGAGTATTTTGGGAATCAGAAAGCCTTTGTGGATTATATGAAAGCGCTTTCGGACTATGTGGCGGAGGCAGCGCCGGAAAAGACGATCCGCATGTGGGGCAGCCTGTCGAAGACCGGACAGGATTATTCGGGGCTTTCCAGAAAAATTCAGCTGCAGGTATGGGATACGGACTGGACAGATCCGCAGGAAATGTATGATGCCGGATTTTCCATCATCAATTCGCTGAGCAGCAGTCTGTACCTGATTCCGGGCGGCGGCTATGACCGTCTGGATCTGGATTTTCTGGAAAAAAAGTGGCAGCCGAACGTTTTCGAAACGCAGGAGCGAACCTGGGAGCTTCCGCGGTGGTCGAACCGGACACTGGGAGCCTGCTACATGCTGTGGAACGATTATGCATCGCAGGATGGAAATGAAATTACGGAGGACGGGCTGTTTGAGCGGTTCGCAGAGCCGCTGGACATCCTGGCACGGAAGTTGTGGAAATAAAGAAAAGGAGAGAAAGAAAATGGAAATCACATCAGCTGTTGTATACAAACCGCAGCTTCAGACTGCTCTGGAAAAAAAGACTGCGGACGTATTTTGCAAAAATTTAAAAAAACGAAGCGGTGTTTCTTTATTGCAGTCTAAAACGTCTGGAAAAATCAGCATAGAGTTTTATAAAGAGGACAGCTGCAGCGAGGAGGTCAAAGCGCTGTTTGACGGCATCACTGTGCCGGGCAAAGAGGGCTTCCGGATCCGGGTCATCGACAATCCGGACGGCAGCGGGCGCATCGTTGTGCTCGGAAAAGACGAGCGCGGCGAGTTTTACGGAATGGCGCGGCTTTTGAGAAAAGCAATTGTAAAAAAAGGCAGCATTGAAATTCCGGACGAGCTGGACAGCCTGAGCATGACGCCGCAGTATCCGCTGCGGGGACATCAGCTGGGCTATCGGGACAAAAACAATACCTACGGTGCATGGTCAAAAAAGGAATTCGAGGCGTATATCGAGGATCTGGCGCTGTTCGGAGCAAACGCCATCGAGCTGCTTCCGCCGAAGACGGACGACCGTTTGTATTCCGCACTTTTCCCGGAAGATCCGATGGAGCTGATGTGCGAGGTTTCCAAAATCATTCATTCCTATGGCATGGACGTCTGGTTGTGGTATCCGAATGTCGGACGCGATTATCATGATTTTGGGTGCATCGACCGGGAGATGGAAGAACGCCGGAGGGTCTTTTCTGCAATTCCTTATCTGGATGCAATGCTGGTTCCGCTGGGGGATCCCGGTTTCCTCTGGCCGACGGATGCGATGCGTCTGACAGAGCATTTTGTGGAAATTCTGCACGAATATCATCCGGAAGCGGGCGTATGGGTTGCACCGCAGCATTTTCAGCCGGAGCCTGGCTGGTACGATACTTTTTATGAAGAAATCGCAAAGGAGCCGGACTGGATTACCGGCGTGTGCTTTGCGCCCTGGGAGCAGGACAGCATCGAAGAGCTGTATGAGAAGCTTCCCGAAAAATATCGTGAAAACATTCGGAACTATCCGGATATTTCCCACAATTCGAACTGTCAGTTCCCGGTGGAAAACTGGGACATGGCGTTTGCACTGACGAGCGGACGGGAGGGCTACAATGCGCGTCCGGAAAAAATGAAAGCGATTCACAATATGTTGGAGCCGTATACCATCGGTTCGATCACCTATTCCGAGGGTATCCATGACGACGTCAACAAGATCCTCTGGGCGGATCAGGATTTTGACAGCTCGGTGGCGGCAGAGGAAACGATGGCGGATTATGCAAACCTGTTTATCGATTCGGAAACCTCTGAGCGGGTTGCGGAATTTTTGATGGACGTGGAGCATAACTGGGATGGCCCGGTTCTGGAAAACGACGGAATCGATGCACTGTATGAATCCTTTACAGCATTCGATAAAACTGTATCGAAACAGGTGAAAAACAATTACCGCTATCAGATGTTAAAGCTGCGGATTCTGACGGATTACTGGACGAAACAGAAATATGCGAAGGATCAGGAGCTGGAGCAGCAGGCGCGTGCGGTGCTCGACCTGGCGGATATTACCGGAAGCGAAGCAGTTATCCGGGAGGCGCGGACGATCCTGAATCTTTCCAGGGACGTTCCGGCAGCGGAGGATGTGCTGTTTGAAATGCTGAAGCTGGCAGACAGCCTGCGGAATTTGTGCGGTATTCAGCTGACCGAAAACCATCACGGCGGGCAGTGCTGGATTCGCGGCGCGTACCTGCAGACGAGAAGCATGCCGTTAAACGATTATCAGTATTTGATGCAGAGCTTTAAGCGGATTGAAAAGATGCAGAACGAAAAGAACAGATGTGCAGCGCTGCATCAGCTGAACCTGCGTCAGGATCCCGGCGACGGAAATCAGTTTTGCGCGCCCGGCACTTACGAAGGCTTTTCACATGTTTCCGTATGGCACAGCTGGGAGGAAGATCCCGGATATTTAAAAACTCCATTCATCGATCACAGCGTGTATACAATGGTCGGCCTGCTGCATGAGATCGACGGCTGGTACCACGAGTTCCCGATGCCGCTGACCTGGGCGCTGAATGTGACGGTGCAGTATGGAACACCGCTGGAAATGACGTTTACCGGACTTGATCCGGAAGCTTCTTATGGGATGAAGGTATTTTATCCGAATTCGTTTTTCCGGGCATTTGTGGGACAGACCGCGCTGAAGGATGAAACGCTGGTCAATATCCGTGCCGGAAAAGTCCTGCTGGCAGATCGGATTGCGCAGAATCCGAACGGAAAATCTGTCCGCCGGGAGATCGAGGCGGGAAGAGAGCCGTTCTGGGAATACGACCTGCCGAAGGAATCCTATCAGGACGGCACGCTGAAAGTCCGTTGGGAGGTTTACGATACCTTAAAGGCGCTGGCAGTCAGCGAAGTATGGATTATGAAAAAAGAATAGACGATAAAAAGAACCGGTCTTTTATGACCGGTTTTTTATTTCATAGGAAAATGCGTCCTATGAAATAAAAACGCTCCGCGAGGATGCATAAGCGGTGGAATGGATTCTGCCGCTTACGCGACCCATCGCAGGCTGGTACCTTTTTATAAAAAAAGGGCAGAAAAACCCGGAAAAACTGGTGTTTTTTTGCCTCAAAATGGTTGCAAGTATTGAATTTTCATGCTACAATAGGTAACGGTCTTTTTGGAAGGAGGTCGGTCAGAACGCTTCGAAAAGGCGATCTGATCAGGATTCTTGCCGGATTCCGCGGGTGCGGAGGACGGTAGAAATGGAGGTTAAGAATGAAAGTAAGAGCATCCGTAAAACCGATTTGCGAAAAGTGCAAAGTCATCAAAAGGAAAGGTTCCATCAGAATTATCTGTGAGAACCCCAAGCACAAACAGAGACAGGGTTGAGTAGTTCTTTCTAATTTAATTAATTGGAAGAAAGCGATTTACCCCGTCGCATCTAAGACGGCTGGCAGCGGATTGTTACTAAGGTCCGCTTGAAAATAATTGAACGTAGTAGAGCACATTTATTACGGGAGATTACTTTTTGATACCGAAAAGAGACCTTTATCCAAAGGTCGGGAACGGCTGTGTGAAGAAACAGAATGTGTAAAGCACATCGTTTCCGCACGGAGCAATCTGTGAGAGAGTATCGGAAAGACCGGTTTACCGGTTGGGTACATGGTACCCCAGTCAATTAGTAACTATTATTTGAAGACGCACAGGAAAGAGTTGGCCTGTGCAGCTGTGCGCATTGCGCACACAGAATGGAGGAAATGTAAATGGCTCGTATTGCAGGTATTGACTTACCCAGAGAAAAACGTGTTGAGATCGGCCTGACCTACATTTACGGTATCGGCAGACCCAGCGCAACAAAGATTTTAGCTCAGGCAGGTGTTAATCCCGACACTCGCTGCAGAGACCTGACAGACGATGAGGTTAAGAAGATCAGCGAAGTGATCGACGAAACCATGACTGTTGAAGGTGATCTGAGAAGAGAGATCGCACTGAACATCAAGAGACTGCAGGAAATCGGCTGCTACAGAGGCATCCGTCATCGTAAAGGCCTTCCGGTTCGTGGTCAGAAGACAAAGACCAACGCAAGAACCAGAAAAGGTCCTAAGAGAACTGTTGCAAACAAGAAAAAATAATTCAAACAAGGGAAAGTAGGTTAGTTTAAATGGCAAACAAGAAAGTTACCAAAAAAGTGACAAAAAAGCGTGTCAAGAAAAACGTTGAACACGGACAGGCACATATTCAGTCTTCTTTCAATAACACAATCGTTACTCTGACAGATGCTGAAGGTAATGCTTTAAGCTGGGCTTCTGCCGGCGGTCTGGGATTTAAGGGTTCAAGGAAATCTACTCCGTATGCAGCGCAGATGGCTGCAGAAACAGCTACAAAGGCAGCTTTAATCCATGGATTAAAGACCGTAGATGTTTTTGTAAAGGGACCGGGTTCAGGCCGTGAGGCTGCAATCCGTGCGCTGTCCGCATGCGGTCTGGATGTAGTCAGCATCAAGGATGTGACTCCTGTTCCGCATAACGGCTGCCGCCCGCCCAAGCGTCGTCGCGTTTAATCGACGCTTTGCAGAATCTGACCGGGAAGCTCCCGGTTTCAGATGGCTGCTGCATATTCCCATCGTTGGAATAGACACAAATCAGAAGTAGGTTGGATGAAGACACGGCAGGAGCCGTGCTGTAAACAATAATCAGGAGGATTATAAAAATGGCAGTAAATAGAGTCCCTGTTTTAAAGAGATGCAGATCCCTTGGACTGGAGCCCGCATACCTGGGTTATGATAAGAAATCTAACAGAACCGCCAGAACAGGCAAGAAGATGAGTGAGTACGGTCTGCAGCTGAGAGAGAAGCAGAAAGCAAAATTCATCTACGGCGTTCTGGAAAAGCCTTTCCGTAACTACTACAAGAAGGCAGACAGAATGAAAGGCATGACCGGTGAAAACCTGATGACCATGCTTGAGGCTAGACTGGACAGCGTTGTTTTCCGTATGGGCTTCGCAAGAACCAGAAGAGAAGCAAGACAGGTTGTTGACCACAAGCACATTCTGGTAAATGGCAAGTGCGTAAACATTCCTTCTTACCAGGTAAAGGCTGGTGACGTGATCGAAGTGAAGGAAAGCGCTAAGACCATGCAGAGATACAAGGACATCCTTGAGGTAACTGCAGGCAGACTGACTCCCGAATGGATGGATGTAGAAAAAGAAGCATTCAAGGGCACTGTTAAGCAGCTTCCTACCCGTGAAATGATCGATGTTCCGGTAGACGAGATGCTTATCGTCGAGTTGTACTCCAAATAATTAGAAGATAACTGTCCATCTCAGATTGTTCATAAAGGAGGGTATTTACAGTGTTTGATTTTGAAAGACCCAATATTGAGGTTGCCGAAATTTCCGAAGATAAGAAGTATGGCAAGTTCGTGGTGGAGCCTCTGGAAAGAGGATATGGAATTACCCTGGGCAATTCGCTGAGAAGAATCATGTTGTCTTCCTTACCCGGTGCAGCAGTTAGCCAGGTGAAAATCGAAGGCGTGCTGCACGAGTTCAGTTCCATTCCCGGCGTGAAGGAAGATGTAACTGAGATCATCATGAATATCAAGTGTCTTGCAATCAAGAACAGCAGCGAGACCAATGAGCCTAAGACCGCATACATTGAGTTTGAGGGCGAAGGCGTGGTACACGCTTCCGATATTCAGGCTGATCAGGATATCGAAATTCTGAATCCGGATCTTGTCATCGCTCATTTGAGCGGTGGCAAGGACTGCAAGCTTTACATGGAGCTGACAATCACCAAGGGCAGAGGATATGTAAGTGCTGACAAGAACAAGAGCGATGATCTTCCGATCGGTGTTATCGCTGTTGATTCCATTTACACTCCCGTTGAGAGAGTAAATATGGCAGTACAGAATACCCGTGTCGGTCAGGTGACAGACTATGATAAGCTGACCCTGGATGTTTATACGAACGGCACACTGGCTCCCGATGAGGCTGTCAGTCTGGCTGCGAAGGTACTCAGCGAGCACCTGAGCCTGTTCATCGATCTTTCGGAGAATGCCAAGACCGCAGAGGTTATGGTAGAGAAGGAAGATGACGAGAAGGAAAAGGTATTGGAGATGAGCATCGATGAGCTTGAGCTCTCTGTTCGTTCTTACAACTGCCTGAAGCGTGCTGGTATCAACACGGTTGAAGAGCTGATCAATAAGACCCCGGAAGACATGATGAAGGTTCGTAATCTGGGCCGCAAATCTCTCGAAGAAGTACAGGCAAAAATCAGCGAGCTGGGTTTCCATTTCAGACCCAGTGAGGAGTAAGGCAAATTCAGAAATGGGTTTGTGCAGCCGGTGAACACCGGTTGGCTCTAAAAGCTATATCGCATTTTGTAAATAGGAAAGTTCGGTCGGCGGTAAGTCCAAAAGGCACGTCCGGTCGCAAAACATGATTGGCGTAAACAAACATTCGGTGAGTAAGACCAAAGGGCATGGCCGGATGTACCAGGATTGAAAGGAAAATAATACAATGGCAAAGTATAGAAAATTAGGCAGAACATCTGATCAGAGAAAGGCTCTGTTAAGAAGCCAGGTAACCAGCCTGCTGTACAGAGGTAAAATCGTTACCACTGAAGCTAAGGCAAAAGAAATCCGTAAGATCGCTGAGGGCATCATTGCGCTGGGCATCAAGGAGAAAGATAACTTCGATACCGTTACTGTTACTGCTAAGGTTGCCCGCAAGGACAAAGACGGCAAGAGAGTAAACGAAGTTGTAGATGGCAAGAAGGTTACCGTTTACGATGAAGTTCAGAAGGAGATCAAGAAAGATCAGCCTTCCAGACTGCATGCAAGACGTCAGATGCTGAAAGTATTCTATCCTGTTACTGAGGTTCCTGCCGCAGCAGCTGGTAAGAAGAAAAACACCAAGAAGATCGATATGCCTGCAAAGGTATTTGATGAAATCGCTCCCAAGTACGCAGACCGTAAGGGTGGTTACACCAGAATCGTTAAGATCGGCCAGCGTAAGGGCGATGGTGCAATGGAAGTTGTACTGGAGCTGATCTAATCAGAGATTTTTCAAATTAAATGATGGTATGTTTTCCGATCGGAGAGCAAATCATTCTGAAGAAATGGAGAGCCGGATAAGACGGCGGACTGAAAATGTCTGTCGAGTTTATCCGGCTCTTTTTATCGTATAGGAAACTTCGTTTCCATACGATAAAAATGCTCCGCAAGGATGTGCACTCGGCGCAAGGGTAGATGGTTGCTGAGGCAACCGCGCCTCGGCGCGGGAATGTGCCAAGGCACATTCATTTTTTATGAAAGGAGACTCTGTGATATGACAGATCTGGACTGCAAACAGACCGAAAAGCTGATTCCTCAGTTTTTGAAGGACGAACTGGATAACCGCACGGAAAAGAAATTTTTAAATCATGTGGATGGATGCAGTTCCTGCCTTGAGGAGCTGAGCATACAGTTTCTGGTGACAACCGGGATGCAGCGCCTGGAAAACGGCGATACGTTCGATTTAAACAGAGAGCTGCGCATGCGGATTGATACAGAGAAGCGACATCTGCATATCCTGAGTTCCTTACAGCATGGGCTGTATGCGACAGAAGCGATGGCGATTCTGGCGGCGACTATGATTTTGACGATGGTGGTATTATAAATGAGTGAAAAACTGGTTTTAATTGACGGACACAGCATTTTGAACCGCGCCTTCTATGGCGTGCCGGATTTATCCAATTCCGAGGGGCTTCACACGAATGCGATCTATGGCTTTTTAAATATTTTATTCAAGCTTCTGGAGGAAGAAAAGCCGGAATATCTGACGGTCGCGTTCGACGTGAAAGCGCCGACGTTCCGGCACGAGATGTACCCGGAATATAAAGGGACGAGAAAGCCGATGCCACAGGAGCTGCACGAGCAGGTTCCTGTGATGAAGCAGGTACTGCATGCCATGGGAATCCGGACGATGGAGCAGCCCGGACTGGAAGCGGATGACATTTTGGGGACGCTTGCAAAGCGCGCGGAAAAAGAGGGGATGGATGTATCCCTGGTTTCCGGGGACAGGGATCTTTTACAGATCGCGAGTGACAAAATTAAAATCAGAATTCCGAAAACCAAGGGCGCGCGGACAGAGGTCGAGGATTATTATGCAGCAGATGTTGAAGCAAAGTACGGAGTGACGCCTGCCGGCTTTATCGAATTAAAGGCGCTGATGGGCGATACGGCGGACAATATCCCCGGCGTGCCCAAGGTCGGTGAAAAGACGGCTTCCGAGCTGTTAAAGCAGTTTCAGACGCTGGACAATTTGTATGCGCATGTCGAAGAGGTGACAAAAAAAGCGGTGCGAGAATCGCTGATCGCCAATAAAGATCTGGCATATCTGAGTCTCGATCTTGCGACGATCCGCATCGACAGTCCTGTGGTGCTTGACTGGAATGAAGCGCGGCTGGGAGAGCTGTATACAGAGGATGCGTATCAGCTGTTCCGAAAGTTGGAATTTAAAAATCTGCTTGGACGATTCGAGCAGAAAGAGACGAAGCAGGATAGCTTGACGGCAAAAATTCATGTGACGAGCGATTTGGCAGAGGCACAGGAGATTTTCGAGGCGGTCAAAAAAGCGGGACACTGTGGCTTTGCAGTGTTATCCGATCAGAAAAAGTGCAGAAAAATAGAAGAAACCGAGTTTTGCGGACTGGCACTGTGCTGGAACGAAGAAAAGATCGCAGTGCTTCCGGCGGAGGGCTTTTTGACCGCGCAGTGGCTCTGCAGTCAGCTTTCCGATCTGTATCTGGCGGGCATAGACCTTTCTACGTTTGAAATCAAAAAAGCGTATCCTGCTCTTTTGTCCAATGGAGAAAAAGACCAGGACAGCTGCGGTACAAAGACGCTGTTCGATGTTTTGATTGCCGCGTATCTGTTAAATCCGCTCAAAAACGATTATGAGCCGGAGGACATTGCAAAGGAGCAGCTCGATCGCATGATCCGCACGAGAAAGCAGCTGTTTGAAAAGCTTTCTTTAAAGGAAGCATATGCGCAGAGACCGGAAGAATTTTATGAATATGCCGGAACACTGGCGTATGTGTGCTATGCGGCTGTGCCGGTGCTTTCCCAAAAACTGGAAGAAGCCGGGATGCAGAAGCTGTTTGACGAAATTGAGATGCCGGTATCTCGTGTGCTCTATGAGATGGAAAAAGAGGGCGTGCTGGTACGCAGACAGGAGCTGCAGGCATACGGTGATGCGCTGGTGGACCGGATTAACGAGCTGGAAACAAAAATCCACGAAGCGGCAGGCTGTGAATTTAATATCAATTCGCCGAAGCAGCTGGGAGAGATTTTGTTTGAAAAGATGGGCTTAAAGGGCGGAAAGAAAACCAAAACCGGATATTCGACCGCTGCAGACATTCTGGAAAAGCTCGCAGCAGACAATCCGATTGTTGCGGATATCCTGGAATATCGGGGGCTGACGAAATTAAAATCGACCTATGCGGACGGTCTGGCGGATTATATCGAGGAGGACGGCAGAATCCATACGTCCTTCAATCAGACGATCACGGCGACCGGACGAATTTCTTCAACGGAACCGAATCTGCAGAACATTCCGATGCGTACAGAACTGGGACGGCTGATCCGCAAGGTATTTGTGCCAAAGGACAACTACTTGTTTACGGACGCGGACTATTCCCAGATCGAGCTTCGTGTGCTCGCGCATATTTCCGGGGACGAGCAGCTGATCGAGGCGTACAAAAGTGACGCGGATATCCATCGGATTACGGCATCCAAGGTGTTCCATACGCCGTTTGAGGAAGTCACGGACTTACAGCGGCGCAATGCAAAGGCGGTCAATTTCGGTATCGTTTACGGTATCAGCTCCTTTGGCTTGAGTCAGGATCTGAGCATTACGCGGAAAGAGGCAGCAACCTATATCGAGCAGTATTTTGCAACCTATCCGCAGGTCAAGACATTTCTGGACAAACAGGTGGAGGATGCGAAGCAAAACGGTTATGTGACGACGCTCTACGGGCGCAGACGTCCGATTCCGGAGCTGAAATCCAGCAATTTTATGCAGCGTTCCTTTGGCGAGCGCGTGGCGATGAATTCTCCGATTCAGGGTACGGCGGCAGATATCATGAAGCTTGCGATGATCCATGTCTGGGAAGAGCTGCATCGCAGGAAATTGAATTCCAGGCTCAGTCTACAGATTCACGACGAGCTGCTGATCGAGACCGATCGTGCGGAAGCTACGGAGGTGGCAGAGCTTTTAAAGGATAAGATGAAGCATGCGGCAGAGCTTTCCGTTTCGCTGGAGGTGGATCTGCATACCGGCGAAAACTGGTATGACGCGAAATAGTAGAATGCACGCTCTGCGAGCATTCTATTGTCATGAATAAAAGGAATGAAATGATGAAAACAATAGGAATTACCGGCGGGGTTGGTGCCGGAAAATCGAAGATTTTAGCATATATTCAGACACACTGCAACTGCCGGATTTTGCTGGCGGATGAAGCAGCGCATAAGGTTCGCGAGCCGGGAAATCCCTGCTACAACGCCCTCGTCCGGCTTCTGGGAACAGACACGCTGGAAGAGGACGGTCAGATCAACCGGCAGAAAATGGCGGCGAAAATTTTTGCAGACCATAAGTTGCTGGAAGCGATCAATGCGGTCATCCATCCGGCGGTTAAAGCCTATATTTTGCAGGAGATCGAAGCCGAACGCGAAGCTGGAAAAATCGACGCCTTTTTTGTGGAAGCGGCGCTCCTGATTGAGGAAGGCTATGGCGAGCTGCTGGATGAGTTATGGTACATTTTTGCACAAAAAGAAGTACGCAGGAAGCGGCTGATACAGGATCGTGGATATTCCGAAGAAAAGGTAGAACAGATTTTTGCGAGTCAGCTTTCGGAAGAAGAATTTCGATGTCACTGTAAAGTGGTGATTGACAATAGTGCCGACCTGGGGGATACTTACAGACAGATAGACGAAAGATTAAAGGAAGCAGGGCTGAGCAGATGAGATTATGCAGTATTGCCAGCGGAAGCAGCGGAAACTGTATTTATGCGGGAACGGATACGACCCATGTGCTGGTGGATGCAGGCATCAGCGGCAAGCGCGTGGAAAACGGCTTGAACGATATTGGTTTGACAGGACGGGATATTGATGCGATTTTGATCACTCATGAACATATTGACCATATCGCCGGACTAGGTGTTTTAAGCAGACGGTATGGAATTCCGATTTATACGACGGAAAAGACTGCGGACGCGATTCAGGAAACGAAGAGTGTGGGAAAGATCCCGGAAGAGCTTTTTCATCCCATTTGTGCAGAGGAAGCGTTTACAATTAAGGATCTGACGGTAAATCCGATGCATATTTCTCACGATGCCGCAGATCCGGTGGGCTATCGTTTTTCTTATGGCAGCAGCCATGCTGCTGTGTGTACAGACCTTGGTACTTATAATGACTACACCGTGGAATGCTTAAAGGGGATGGATGTCCTTTTACTGGAGGCAAATCACGATGTAAATATGCTGCAGGTGGGGAGCTATCCCTATTATCTCAAGCAGCGGATACTCGGAAACCGCGGGCACCTTTCGAATGAAAATTCGGGCAGACTGTTAAGCAGGGTGCTGCATGATAACCTGAAAAAAGTGATCCTGGGACATCTGAGTCAGGAAAACAACCTGCCGGAGCTTGCATATGAGACCGTGCGGATGGAAATTGACCTGGCGGATAATCCGTATCATGGGGGTGATTTCCCGATTCAGGTGGCGAAGCGCAATGAGGTTTCGGAGATGATCTGTTTTTAAAAAAAAGAGGAACTGTGAGAGGAGAAAGATTGAAAAATAAAATTTTTCAATCGCGGGATTTGTGTCTGCGCGCA
>ENA-OPFT01001043-OPFT01001043.1-human-gut-metagenome-genome-assembly--contig:-NODE-1043-length-14952-cov-1.790092_pt1 | contig 14952 bp, 10 predicted proteins | sample MGYA00241714_ERZ501560 | MGnify/ENA primary metagenome ERZ501560 (study PRJEB25962, sample SAMEA2042392) | human gut metagenome | biome: human gut; feature: human-associated habitat; material: faeces...
AGAGCGGCTGAGTAGCAGCCCCAAAGGCTGGTGTGTATTGTCTTTGTGTCGGCATAGAACATATCGGCTGTAAAATACTTACTGTACTGTGCCTGCAGAGCCTGCGGATTAGTTTCAATCATATTGAGGAGTACACGCTGAACAATTACCTGGTCAATAAGCGAACCTACGCTCATAATGAGTGAACCCATTGCAACAGGAATGGCTGGTTTTAGAATTTTGTTTAAAGTTTTTCTTTTTGAACGAGCCTCTACGGAATTACGGTAGTATTCTTCCGGAATTCCGTCACCCTGAATTTTAAATTTGAGAATATAGAACACAAATGATGCGGCGCTTCCGAGGGTGATACCCATAATTGCACCGGCAACCGAGAATGAAACGATTGTCTGATAAGCCTCGGTTTGATTTGCAATGTAAAGACCGAAAACCGTGCCTGACTCAGCATAAGAATTCATACCGAGGTGTGCAATGATGTAAGCGAGGAATGCACCGATAAAGAGCTTGATTGTTGCCTCGATAATTTCCGAAACGGCAGTCGGGAACATGTTGCGCTGACCTTCGTAGTATCCTCTGTAAATTGAAACGAGGCAACCGAATAATACCGTCGGAGAAAGGCAGAGCATACCGAGCAATGAATACGGTGACTCAATAATCTGAACATAGATAAAGCTTGCACCAACAAGAATTGCAAATGAAAGAATGCCGACAATAACGAAGAAAGGAATTGAAACCCTATGAATTTGTTTTACATCGTTAAATCGTTTTTGTGCCGTACTTTCAGATACAAGTCTTGAAATTGCTATCGGCAGACCGCCCGTTGCAACCGTGAAAATTACGACAAAAATTTCGTAGGCATTACTGTAAAGACCCAGACCGAAAGATGCAAAATTGACGGTTTCCGTTCCGCCTGCAACAGCCTGTTCAAAAGAAACACCGGAGAAAATACCTGTAAGAATAACCTTGTCAAGAAGTCCGAAAACCTTGACAATTACCATACTTAAAGTAAGAATTGCCGCACCTTTGACAAAGGTTTGAGAAGCGTCCTTCTCAGCGTTTGCAACGGCATTGTATTTTTTAGTTTTTAATTTAGACAAAAATAATCACCCATTAATAAAAAATCAAAGTTCAAAATCCTCATCAGTATCGTCAATCTTGATACCGCAGATGTTGCAGAATACAGAATTTTTAGGAATAACAGCATTGCATCCGGGACATCTTCTCTGATCTTTTGCCACGGCAATATGTTCGTTTACAACATCAAGATTATCTTTCAAATCGGAAATTTCCGAAACGATAAGCTTAATCTGCTGTGAATTGTCTGTTCCGTGAACCTCAGATTTGTATGTAAGAGCACCGAGTTCACGAAGCTTTTTGTTGATATCGCCTCTGATTTCAGCGGCAGTAATCTTGTGCTTTGAAACATCATAAACTGTTGACGCTTTCTGCGAAACAGCAGATGCACAGGCTTTTGCATTGACAACTACATCGTCAAAAATTTCATCAAATTTTCCCATATTAATCCGACCTTTCTTAAAATTATCTCATCAGAAAAACAAATTATGAACAAGAATTCTGTTTTGTTCAATATATGACAATTTCACTTCCGTATGCAATCACATATGTCGTATTATAACACCGTTGACAACATTAATCAACTGTGTTATTGACCATAAAACTGCATTATCCCGGACTTTCTTTGAATAAGTTCATCAAAACGGTCAATGTATTCGTACGGATATTTAAAATTGAATATTCTTTCGAGATAATCGGGATTGTTGCGTTTCAGTTTTGTAACACCTCCCGAACCGCAGGCAAGGATTGTGTGGGTTTCGTCCATAACATAAACATTGTACAGGCTTTCAAAGCCTTTTTTTGACCAGCCGACATTTTCAAGATTACCGACCATTCTGCTCTGACGATACATATAGTACGGAATGTACTCGTTTTGTCCGAGAATATTCTGAGTATATGCAAGCATTTCTCTTGCATCTCTCGCCTGTTGCAAATCAAGCGTTACTCCCTCGGTTGTAAGCCGTGACGCTCTTTTCATGCACAGCGTGTGAACCGTGATACATTCCGCATTCAGCCTGACGATTGAATCAAGTGAATTTTTAAAGCTTTCGGGGGTATCTGTCGGCAAGCCTGCAATGAGGTCTGTGTTGATATTATCAAAGCCGCATTTTCTTGCAAGCTCAAAAGCGTCAAAAAACTGCTGAGCAGTATGCTTTCTTCCGATAGTTTTCAGCACCTCATCGTTTACAGTCTGCGGATTTATGCTGATTCGGTCAACTTTATTTTCTTTTAAAGCAAAAAGTTTTGCAATGTCAATTGTATCGGGGCGACCTGCCTCGACCGTAAATTCACGACAGGTTGACATATCAAAGCTATTGTTTACTGTTCTAAGCACCGTGTAAAGCTGTTCGGCACTCAGAGAAGTGGGAGGGCCGCCGCCGAAATATACGGTTTCAAGCCTTAAACCAAGCTTGTTTGCAATTTCGGCTGTCCGTTTAATTTCTTCGCATAATAGCTTTGTGTACGGTTCAATCAGCTTTTCAGCTCTTTCGATCGACGCCATTACAAACGAGCAATAACTGCACCTTGACGGACAAAAAGGGATTCCGACATAAAGACTGAACGATTCGGGTTTTGAAAGTTCAAGAATTTTTCGTTCGTTATGCTCGGTTTCCCTTGACAATGCTATTTTTTCGTTGCTGACAAAAAAGTCTTTCTCAAACTTTTTTACAGCCTGTTCTTCATTTGATTCTTCGGCAAGTCGTCTTAAAAGCTTTACGGGGCGAACTCCCGTAAGTATTCCCCACGGCTGTGTAAGTCCCGTAAAATCACAAAGGAGTTTGTACAAAAGCTGTGCCGAAACAAGCTCGTTATCATCATCCGTAAGCTTTTTCACAGCTGTTTCGGACTTATTAAAAGAGCCGATATTAACCGAAATTGTGATTTTATCCGAAACCTCCGTATAGATACACGGAGGCTGTGGTTCTGAAAAATCTCTTATTACCGTTATTTTTTCATTTGGAAAGAAAAGCCTTGTAAGATTTTCAAGTTCAAAATGAAAATTGTGATTTTTTACATATAAATTCATATTAAAGAATCCTCATCAGCGGATTGTATTTTCTCTCGTGGTCAAGGGTTGTTGTCGGTCCGTGACCGGGAATCACACGATAATCACCCTCAAGATTTTTAAGCTTTCTGATTGACTTTGCCATTTCGGCATCATCACCTGTGGGAAGGTCTGTTCTGCCGTATGATTCGCAAAAAAGAGTATCTCCTGAAATAATCGTGTCATCAAAAATATATGAACCGCAACCGCTTGTATGTCCCGGCGTGGTGATATATTTGATTTCAGTATTGCCGAGCATGAAATTGTCACCGTCTTTAAGCAGAATATCGGCTGAGAACGGTTTGAGTGAAAGTCTGTGCTTTTCGGTAAGATTGAGTGTAGGATTGCTGAGAAATTCGTTATTCTTCTCGCCCGTAACAATTTTTGCGTCAAACTTTTCCGCAAGCTGTTTTGCGTAGCTTATGTGATCGTAGTGACCGTGTGTAAGAATTACATATTCAAGCTTTCCGCCGTTTTTCTCAATTTCAGAATTGAGCTCTTAATTCGGTGCGCCCGGATCGGTTACAGCCATTTTGCCTGTTTTTCTGTCTGTAAGCAAACAACAGTTTGTCATAAGAACCGTAACATTAAAAATTTTTACATCTATCATATTTTCAAATCCTTTGTGTTGATTTCAATAGTAACGGGACCGTCATTAACAAGCGAAACCTTCATATCGGCACCGAAAATTCCCTTTTCAACACGCTCAATTCCGTTATCGTGCATTTTTTTGCAGAAATATTCGTAGAGCGGATCGGCTGTGTCAGGTCTTGCGGCAGCCATAAAGTTAGGGCGTCTGCCGTGTGAGCAGTCGGCGCAGAGGGTAAAGTTTGAAATTACAAGCACCGAACCGTTTACATCGGCAAGAGCAAGATTCATTTTATCATTTTCATCTGTAAAGATTCTCAGACCTGCAATTTTTGCGGCAAGTGCGTCCGCCTCTTTTTCGGTGTCACCGTTTTCAACTCCGAGAAGAATAAGAAAACCCGTACCGATTTCGCCCACGGTTTTTGAATCAACCTCAACCTTGGCATCGGTAACTCTTTGTAAAATCGCTTTCATAAATTATAACCTCAATTACAGTCTTTTTACTTCGATTGTTCCGTTGATGTCGGATAGCTTTGAAATTACACCACGGAGGTGATTTCTGCCCATTACATCAATTGTTGCGGTAACTACGGCAGTGCCGTTGCCAGCCTCTCTTGAATTAAGCGAATGTATAAAAATGTGCATATCCGAAAGCTTGATTGTAACATCTGCAAGAAGTCCTGTTCTGTCGGTTGCGGTAATCTGGAGCGTACTTCTGAACGCCTCTCCTACCTCGTCCTCCCAGTAACAGCTTACCCATCTTTCGGGTTCTTCACTTTTACTGATATCTTTCGGCACATTTGTGCAATGTCTTTTGTGAATTGAAACGCCGTAGCCCCTTGTAATATAGCCGATAATATCGTCACCCGGCAGAGGATTACAGCACTTTGAGAATTTCACAAGAACATCGTCTGCACCCTCAATTACAACGCCTGCGGATGCCTTCGGTCGCTTTACGGGGGCTTGCGGGACATCAATTTCTTCAATATCTGACGCATATGCTTTCTGATATTCTTCTTTGAGCCTTGGCATTATCTTCCAAAGCTGAATACCGCCGTAGCCTACTGCGGCATAGAAATCATCCATGGAATTATACTGCTTTTTAATCATCAGTTTCTGGAGAAAATCGGGATATTCTTCTTCGGAAAGATTAATTCCGTGGCGCTTGAACTCCTTGTCAATCATCTGCCTGCCTTCGGCAATATTTTCATCACGCTTTTCATGCTTATACCATGAGCGGATTTTTGATTTTGCCGATGCGGTTTTACAGATATCAACCCATCCCCTGTTCGGGTGTTCCTCTTTCTGGGTGATAATTTCGCAGATATCGCCTGTTTTAAGCTTATAGTCAATCGGAACGATCTTTCCGTTGATTTTAGCACCGACCATTCTGTGACCTACCTGTGTGTGAATAAGATAAGCCATATCAATCGGAGTTGAACCCTGCGGAAGATTGAACACATCGCCTCTCGGGCTGAACACATAAACATCGTTTTCCGTAAAATCGTTTCTGATATTCTTTGCGATGTCGGTAACATCTTCTGCCTCAAGCTGATCAAGAATCATATCCTTGACCTTTTTGATGTTCTCCTCCATTTTGTCATTATTTTTGCCGCCTGCGCCCATTCCAAGCTTATACTTCCAATGGGCGGCGATTCCGTATTCGGCGGTGTAATGCATTTCCCATGTTCTTATCTGAATTTCAAAAGGAATTGCGTTTTTGTCGAGTACGGTTGTATGGAGCGATTGGTACATATTCGGCTTAGGCATTGATATATAGTCCTTGAAACGGTTAGGGATAGGCTTAAATATATCATGCACTACACCGAGAACATTGTAGCAATCGGATACTGTATCAACGATTACACGCACGGCAAAAATGTCAAAAATCTGATCCATTGTTTTGCCCTGCATATATGTTTTGCGGTAAATACTGTTAATACTCTTTACTCGACCGCTGATATACACACCGGGTATTGTACCCTCGGTTTTTGCGAGAATCTGATTCTTGATGGATTCAATAAACTTGTCACGACCCTCTTCGGTCATAAGAAGATCATCTTCGATTTCCTTATAGCCGATTGGATCGAGGTACTGAAGAGAACGATCCTCAAGCTCGTCTTTTATGGTTTTAATACCGAGCCGATGAGCAATCGGAGCAAACACCTGCATATTTTCAAGTGATTTATCTCTTCTTTTTTGTTCCGGCATACAATTCATTGTACGCATATTATGAAGCCTGTCGGCAAGCTTGATAATAATTACACGGATATCATCAGCCATTGCGATAAGCATTTTTCTTATATTTTCAGCCTGTTGCTGTTCACGGGTTGAGTACGGAATTTTTGAAATTTTTGTAACGCCGTCAATCAGCTTGGCAACATCCGCACCGAAAAGCTTTGTAACCTCTTCAAGTGTGACTCCTGTGTCCTCTACTGTGTCATGAAGCAATGCACCGCAGACGGAATCGGTATCCATGCCGAGCTCTGCAACAATACAGGCTACTGAAACGGGATGAAGAATGTACGGAATTCCCGATACTCTGCGCTGGTCACCGTGAGCTTTTTCGGCAAATTTATATGCCTTTTCGATTTTATCCATATCGTAAGTGTTGGCAGCAGATGCGGAAAGAATCTTTTTCAGTTCCGTAAAATCCTGATAGTGTGCAACATTTGAAAATTTACCCATCAGAATACCTCCCTTAATTTCTTGATAATCGGGGCTGATTCGAGGTCAACCCTGCCGTTTACAGGCAGGACTGAAATTTTTGAGGTTTTCATTCCCTCTGAAATTTCGACAAGCCTGAGCTCTCTCATGGCCTCAAGTATCACTTTAATTTTACCAAAAGACAGCCTGTTGTCAAGCATGTGAACCAAAGTTGCGGTTTCAAAAGCGTAACCGCCGTTGCTTTTCAGATATCTGTAAAGCAATGCAAAATCGTTTCTGTCTGGCATTAAATCCGAAAGCTGTGACCGGTCAAGCTGTTTCCCTCTGCAAAAATCCTCGTAGTTTGTACGGCTGTCAAGGAGCTTTTCGGTATCGCAGTCCGATGATTTTATATCTTTGACAATTACGGAAACAGACACATTTCCGTTGAACTCATTGCGGTCAAGATTTACCGCAAGATCAAGTGTTTCACCGATTTTATGCGGGAATTCTTCGGTTGATGTAAAGAATTTCATCGCAGTAATCTGTATGTTATTGCGGGACAGAGTGAGTCTTAAATGCCTGTTCGCCGAAAGCGGAGTAATGTTCTTCAATGTCATATTGTACAAACCGAAAACAGGCGTCGGATTGCCGGCACCGTAGGGCTGCATAAGCGACAGAGAATCAATCAAATCAAGGTTTATGTATGCCGGATTGAGCTTACACTCAATGTTGATTTTATCATACGGCATCTTGCCGAAATTGTCGGCAAATTCGTTTATTTTCCTGCGAAAAGCAGGGATATTCTCGGAATCAAGAGAAAGCCCTACAGCCATAGGATGACCGCCTCTGTGTGTGAGAAGATCCGAACAGGCAAAAACAGCGTCACAAAGAGGAAATCCCTCAACACTTCTGCCCGAGCCCTTTGCAATATCACCGAGCTTTGAAATGACGATTGCCGGCTTGCCGTAAGCCTCTTTGACTTTGGCGGCAATAAGTCCGATTACGCCCTGATGCCAGTTTTCACCGTCAATTACTATGATTTTATCATTGACAAGCGACGGTTTTCTGCGGATTATTCCGTCAATTTTTTCAAGAATATCACGCTCAATCTCCTGCCTTTCGGAGTTGTCAATGCAGAGCTGCGATGAAATTTCAGCCGCCTCATCATAATCTTCCGTAAGAAGAAGCGACACCGATTTTTCGGACAAACCGAGTCGTCCTACTGCATTTATTCTCGGAACAATTGTAAATGACACATTTGTTGAAGATACGGTTTTTCCCGTAAGACCGGAATTTTTGATAAGTGCCTGCAGTCCGGGACGGTCGGTATTTGTAATGCTTTCAAGTCCGTGTTTGACAAATACTCGGTTTTCATCCGTCAACTCAACAACATCACCGATTGTGCCGATGCTCAAAAGGTCTGAATAGTTGTCAAGCAAGGTGGTTGTGTCGCAGTATTCGCCTTCAAGCGCCATAATCAGCTTGAATGCAACGCCCACCCCCGAAAGATTTTTGAATCTGCTTTTACAGTCCTCTCTGTGCAAGTCAACTACGGCACAAGCCTTTGGCAACTCGCCTGAGGGCATATGGTGGTCTGTGACAACGGTATCAATTCCGAGTGAGCTTGCGTATGCAACCTCCTGTGCTGCCGCAATTCCGTTATCAACAGTAATTATGAGTTTTATTCCACGCTCATTGAGTTTGTCAACAGCGTTTTTGTTCATTCCGTAGCCCTCGGTTTCACGGGACGGAATATAGTACATTGCGTTTGCATCAATTGTTTCAAGGTAAGAATATAAAAGTGCTGTTGAGGTGACACCGTCGGCATCATAATCACCGTAAACACAAATCGGTTCACCGCAATCAAGCGCCTTGTTAATGCGTTCAACAGCCTTATCCATATCTTTTATTTCAAACGGATCGGCAATGAAAGAATCGTTGTAAAGAAAGCTTTCAATTTCGTCTTTCGTTGTAATATTCCGTATCTGAAGCAGCATTGCAACAATTGCAGGCAGCTCATAGCGGGACTGAATCTCCCCCGCCTTAGTTTTATCAAGTTTTGCAACCGACCACAGCTTCAAAATGCCGCTCCCTTTCATTTATATAGTTGATTTATATTAGTTATTATACTTTTCAAGCATTGATTCTGCGTGTTTAAGTGCGGCGTCGGTTATATCAACACCGCCAATTATTCGTGCAAGTTCGCCTGCTCTGCCGTTATGGTCAAGGAGGGTTACATTTGTAAATGTTCTTCCTTTTTCAACCTGTTTGCGGATAAGATAGTGAAAATCCGCAAGAGCTGCGATTTGTGCCTGGTGTGTCACGCAGAGAACCTGACTGCTTTTGCTGACTTCACGCAGTTTTAAGCCGACCTTTTCTGCCGCTGAACCCGAAATACCTGTGTCAACCTCATCAAAAATGAGGGTATCAACCGTATCCGTGCTTGCAAGAACTGTTTTAATTGCAAGCATCATTCTTGAAAGCTCACCGCCCGATGCGATTTTTGCAACAGGGCGAGGTGTTTCACCCGGGTTTGCGGAGATGAGCAGTTCCATTTTATCCGTACCCTTTGAATTTGGTTCGCACTTTTCAAAGTACGGAACAAGCTCAACATTCGGCATATTCAAAAATGCCATTTCGGATTTTACTTTTGTTGCAAAGGTTTTTGCGGTTTTTCTGCGGAGAGTACCGAGTTTTTCGGCAGCCGCAAGCATTTTTTCTTCGCTTTCTCTGCATTTTTCCGCAAGCTCGTCACGGTTGCGGTCATAGTTCATAAGTTCGTCAAGTCTTGCCTGATATTTTTCGGCAAGATCCGAAAGCTCGTCTGACGGACAATTATATTTTCTTGTAAGACGATTGATAAGGTCAAGCCTTTCTTCAACTTCTTCAAGCCTTTGCGGATCGGATTCAAGCGAATCAATAGCGTCGGAAATGCTGTCGCAACAATCCCTTAAATTGTAATATGCATCTGTAAGCGTGTTTGCAATTTCTTCATATTCAGCATTATATGATGACGCTTTTTGAAGGGCAGTTGATGCAGAATCGACCGATTCAAGACCGCCGCCATAGTTTTCGTCACCGTCAAGAGCCATTTTAGCATCATTGAGCAGAGAAAAGATTTTCTCAAAGCTCATAAGCGCTGTTCTTTCACTCTCAAGCTCCTGTTCTTCGCCCTGCTTAACATCGGATTCTGTGAGTTCATTTACCTGATATGAAAGTAAATCAATTTCTTTCAATCTTTCACTTTCGTCCGAATCGGCTGAATTTAATTTCTTTTTGAGAATTTTATATTCATCATAACATTTTTTATAATCAGCCAAAAGCTTTTCGCAACCGCCAAAACGGTCAATATAATCAATATGAGTTTCAGGAGAGAAAAGTTCGTAGCTTTCGTGCTGACCGTGAATGTTTATAAGGTGCTTTGAAAGTTCTTTGAGCATTGAAACCGTTGCAGGCTTGCCGTTGATTTTACAACTGCTCTTACCGTTTCTGTTGAGAGTTCTCTGCAAAATGAGTGTTCCCTCGTCATCGGAAAAGCCGAGTTCGTCAAGCTTTTCAACAATGCTTTGGTTAATATCGTCAAATTGGGCGCTTACAAAGGCTGAATCAGCCTCGGTGCGAATAATTTCTTTTGATGTACGCTGTCCCATAATTGCATTGATTGCGTCAATTATTATACTTTTACCTGCACCTGTTTCACCTGTGAGGACATTAAGACCGTTTTCAAAATCTATTGAAGTTTTTTCAATCACGGCAATGTTTTCTATATATAAAGTTCTGAGCATTTCAATCAGTCCTGTCAAATAAGCTTTTTGAGTTCTTCGGTAAGCGACACCGCAAGATCGGCTGTTCGGCAGGCAATGAAGATTGTATCATCACCTGCAATTGTTCCGACAACAGACGGATAGTCGGCTGAATCGAGTGCGGCACAAACTGCCTGTGCCATACCGCTGAGGGTTTTTATTACAACAAGATTCTGTGCTACATCTATTGAATTTACCGAAGTGCTGAAAAGATTTGAAAAATTGGTACGGATATCGGTTGAACTGCGAGATGCAGAAACATAGCGATATTTTCCGTCACTTCCGAGAGTTTTAACAAGGCGTAAATCCTTGATATCTCTTGAAATTGTAGCCTGTGTCGCCTTGAAACCTTCTTCACGAAGTCGGGTAAGCAATTCGTCCTGTGTTTCAATGGGATGTTCGGCTATAATATCAAGAATTCGTGCGTGTCGCCCTGTTTTCATCAAAAATCCCTCTCTTTCAGTTTTTCATTGAGCAGTTTATAAAAATTGCGGTTGTGGAGTAACGCAAGTTTAAGCTTTAAATCGGATTTGCGGATTACAACCCTGTCGGTTGCAAGAACAGGAACATTTTTTTCACCGTCAATTGTCAGCACACAACAGCATTCTTCGGGGATTTTCACATGAACCGAAAGCTCCGATTCTCCGCTGAAAAGTACGGAACGGGAAAATAATGAATGGGGACAAACGGGAGTCATAAGAATACATTCCATTTTCGGTGCGAGGATTGGTCCGCCTGCCGACAATGAATAAGCGGTTGAGCCTGTCGGAGTTGAAAAAAGCAGACCGTCCGCTCTGTATTTTGAAATTTCATCACCATCAAGCGTCAGGTGCAAATCAATTGTTTTTGAAAGCTGACCTCTTGCGACAACGGCATCGTTCACTGCAAGATAGTGCTTTGAGCCGTCCTCTTTTATGACCTCAACATCAAGCAAAATTCTCTCCTCTGTTGTGTAATCGCCCGTAATAAGCCGTTCAAGCTGTTCATATTCGTGTGGTTCAACATCTGCGGCAAAACCGAGTCTGCCGACATTAACACCGATAAGCTGTTTATCTGCTTTTGCAGCATATTTTGCGGCATGGATAATCGTTCCGTCACCGCCTACTGTAATTGCCATATCGCAGTATTCAAAAAGCTCCGTAATATTTTTTGAATAATGAATGTGGATTCCCTTAAAATACTGACTGCATTCCTCAATCATAGCAATTTCTGCATTTTTATCAAGAAGAAAAAGAGAAATCTTTTTTGCATATTTAATTGCCCTTTCTTTTGAAAGATTGACCACTAATGCAAATTTCATAAAAGCACCTGCTCATTTTTTGTCAAGAGCGGCATGTGAATTTTCAACAAGCTGCTCGGGTGTTACATCTGTGTATGACTTTGGATCATAACTCTTGCGAAGATGGATAAGGTATTCTATATTGCCTTCGGGACCTTTGATTGGCGAATAGTCGAGATTAAGCACATCAAAGCCGTTTTCAAGGCAAAAATCAAATATTTTTCTGACAACCTCAACATGGACGGCAGGATCACGAACTACGCCCTTTTTGCCCACCTTTTCCCTACCTGCCTCAAACTGCGGTTTGATTAGGCAGACAGCCTGTGCGTTTTCGCTCATAAGCTGTCTTGCAACAGGCAGAATCAGCTTTAATGAAATGAACGAAACATCAACCGAGAAAAAGTCAATTTCATCGGGAACCTGCTCCCTTGCAACCTTTCTCATATTGGTGCGTTCAAGATTGACAACACGGGGATCGTTGCGAAGCTTCCAAGCAAGCTGACCGTAACCGACATCAATTGAATACACCTTTTTTGCACCGTTTTGTAGCATACAGTCGGTAAAGCCACCCGTTGACGCACCGATATCCATTGTTATCTTATCTTTTAAATCAAAGTCAAAATTGTCTATGGCCTTTTCAAGCTTTAAACCGCCGCGGCTCACATATTTCTGTGTGTTGCCTCTTACTTCAATTTTAACATTTTCATCATAAGAAGTTCCGCACTTATCGGCTTTCTGATTGTCAACATAAACCTGCCCCGACATTATAATCGCCTTAGCCTTTTCACGGCTGTCGGTAAAGCCCTTTTCATATACAAGAATATCAAGTCTTTTTTTCATTCTAATTCTTTTCCTTTAAATTTTTGGTAATGGTGTTTACCATTCCGTCATCATCGAGTTTCAGTTCATGAAGAGCCTCGCTGACAGACATCTGCTTGACAAATTTGTCATTAATAGCCTTTATATGATAATCTCCGCAGAACTGTGTGCAACAGAGTAAATCGGAGAAATTTCTCGCAATACCGCCGTTTTTGATGCCCTCTTCAAAAAACCATACATTATCGAAATCTGCCGCAAAATCAACGGCATTTTCGTCAATCGGTTTAATTCTGCAAAGTTTTAATATGCAAATCTCAACGCCCTGTTTTGCAAGGGTTTCCTTGGCTTTGCAGGCATAAGAGAAAAGTCTGCCGTAGGTTATGAGAAGATTTTTACAATTCGGATTTCCGTAAACATCGTAAGAAAGATTTTCTTCACCGAAATCATCGGGTCTGTAAAGCTCTCCCCCACGGGGATAACGCACAACAGCGAGGCTGTCGCAAATGTAAATTGAGGTTGAAAGAGATTTTCTCATACCGTCAAAATATGCCGGAGAAAAAATTGTTGTGTTCGGAATGGTGTTGAGTATCGAAACATCAAACACACCCTGATGAGTTTCACCGTCATCACCAACAATTCCCGCACGGTCAACCCCGATTACGAGGTGAAGCTTTCCGAGAGCCGCATCATGCAAAAGCTGGTCATAGGCTCTCTGGAGAAATGTTGAATACACGGCAAAAACAGGTCGCATACCCTTTGCGGCAAGTCCGCATCCAAAAGTTACTGCGTGCTCTTCAGCAATACCGACATCAAAAAATCTTTCCTTAAAAAGCCTTGAAAATTCGGTGAGTCCCGTTCCTCCCGACATTGCGGCTGTAATTGCGCAAATCTTTTTATCGTCCTCGGCAAATTCGCACATAGTCTTTCCGAACTCAGCCGAAAATCCCTTGTGACTTGAAAGCGGTTCGCCCGAATCAATATCGAACCTGCCTATTCCGTGAAATCCACCCGGATTGTCCTCGGCAGGCTGATAGCCTTTGCCTTTTTTGGTAACAACATGAACAAGAACGGGAGAATTCACCTTTTTTGCACACTCAAACGCATTTTCAAGTTCATCAATGTTGTGTCCGTCAATAGGTCCGAGATAGGTAAAACCGAAGCAGTCAAAAAGAGTGTTTTTGTACACAAGATTTTTAAGTTTAGACTTTCCTCCCTGAAGAAATCTTTTCAGAGGTTTTCCGATAAGCGGAATGTGTAAAAGAATTTTTTCCGTAATTTTCTTGACTCGCATATACCACGGCTGAATTCTTACCGTTGTAAGGTAGCGTGACAATGCGCCTACATTCGGTGAAATGGACATTTTGTTATCATTGAGAACAACAATAAAGTTCTTGTTGAATCTGCCTGAGTTGTTCATTCCCTCAAAAGCAAGTCCACCCGTAAATGAACCGTCACCAATCACGGCAACGGTGTAGCTTTGGTCGCCCATAAGGTGTTTTGCTCTTGCAATTCCGTATGCGGCTGATATTGATGTACTGCTGTGACCTGTGTTAAAATCGTCGTATTTGCTCGGCACGCTTCGGAAAACCTGAAATTCCGCCTTTTTTGCGGATTGTGTCAAACTGCTCGTAGCGTCCCGTCAACAGCTTGTGGGTATATGCCTGATGTCCGACATCCCATACAATGCTGTCTTTCGGCAGATTAAAGCTACGCTCAAGAGCAACGGTAAGTTCAACAACACCGAGGTTCGGTGAAAGATGTCCGCCGTTTACAGACACGGTTTCAACGAGCTTTTCCCTTATTTCGGTACACAGCTTTTCAAGCTGTTCGTCATTAAGCTTTTTGACATCATGCGGTGATTTAATTTTAGAAAGCAGTTCATACTCACCCATAATTTATTTCCTATCCGTTTAATTAATATTTGCAAAGAATTATTTATTTCTCTTTGCAAGCTTGTAAGCAAATTCTTCAAGCTCTTTTGTATCACCGTCAAAGCCATGAAGTGCGTTAACAGCTTTTTCGGTAAGTTCATCAACAAGCTCACGGCACTTTTCAATTCCGAGAAGTGAAACATATGTTGATTTGCTGTTTTCTGCGTCACTGCCAACGGGCTTGCCGAGTTCCTCATCGGAGGAGGTTACATCGAGAATATCGTCCTGAATTTGGAACGCAATGCCGATGCATTCGCCAAATTCAGAGGCGGCTTTAATCTGCTTATCGTTTGCACCTGCACTTATACAGCCCAGTTCACAAGCCGCTTTGATAAGACAGGCTGTTTTTTTGTAGTCCATTTCACGAAGGACTTCAATCGGAGCGTTTGTGTTTTCGCTCATAAGGTCAATCACCTGACCGCCTATCATTCCTGTCGCACCTGCGTATTTTGAAAGTACGGAAACTCCTCTGCAACACGCAGAAGTTCCGCAGATTTTTACTGTCTTTTCGTTTGTAAGGATTTCAAAGGCAAGCGTCAGAAGGGCGTCGCCTGCAAGCAATGCGATATCTTCGCCGAATACCTTGTGGTTTGACGGCTTGCCTCTTCTGAGGTCATCATTGTCCATACACGGCAAATCATCGTGAATGAGACTTCCTGTATGGATCATCTCTAAAGCCCCTGCTACTTGAAAGTGAGCCTCTGTCAATTCCAGCCCAAAGGCCTCAAACAATTCTAGAAGGAGCAAGGGGCGCAGGCGTTTTCC
>ENA-OPFT01001044-OPFT01001044.1-human-gut-metagenome-genome-assembly--contig:-NODE-1044-length-14949-cov-5.825299_pt1 | contig 14949 bp, 15 predicted proteins | sample MGYA00241714_ERZ501560 | MGnify/ENA primary metagenome ERZ501560 (study PRJEB25962, sample SAMEA2042392) | human gut metagenome | biome: human gut; feature: human-associated habitat; material: faeces...
CTCTGGACGGTGGTGTGTGCATTTCTGACCCCATCATTGCCATCTGTCATAATTTTACATTCCGCAAGGCAGGCGAAATGCCCCTTTGCGTACAGCTAAATTATAGCATACGCAAAACGTTTGTCAACGGTTTTGAGCAAAATTTACGGCACCCAGATGCGGCGCACCTCCAGCACCTTGCCGCCCTGCACCACCAGCGTGGTATTATAGGTGGTCCAGTTATCGGGGTCTGCATTGATTGCCGCTGCCACCGCATCCGCGCCCGTAGTCTCCACGGCTTCGGCCTGCGGGTCGGCAGAACTGTCCTTCAGCACTACATCCTCTGCCAGCGGCATCGTCTTTTCTCCCATCTCGTAATAGAGCGGGTAATCGTCAAAGGTCATCGTCCGGTAGGTGTCATCATCCTCCAGCTTCAAGTCCAGTCCGCCGGGCTGCTCCATGCCGCCATTGATGCTTACAAAATGGTACTGGTCATTCCGCTCAATGCTTTTCACCTCGGTTGTCACACATTGATCCTGCGCCGCACCCTCTTCATGGAAGGCGATCTTATCGCCGACAGCAAGCTTTTCAATCTCCTCTTTCTTATAAATGTCGTAGCCGAACACCTTTGCAGTCAATTTACCGTTCTGCACACCGGAGGTAATGGAGGCAGAAACAAATGTGGTGGTCTGCGTGTCATCAAGGTCATCCAGTGTCCATGTCCGCAGATTGATCGGTTCCGTAACGCCTTCTTCTGCCACATGGGACGAGGCCGGCACTGCACTGGATGCGGGGGTGCTGGCGGGGGTGCCGGAGCCGCCGCAGGCCGTCAATGCGATGCCAGCAGCCAGAACAGCCAGAATCTTATATTTCAGGTTCATAAAAATACCTTCTTTCTTGACGCGGTAGATTTATTCCGCTACAATAAAAACGAATCAAGAACCCATTCTATTGTAACTGATTTTAAGATAGAGAGGAATTTCCCGTGAAAATTTTAAAAGTAAAATGTCTTGCCCCTACCCGGCTGGACAACTACCTGATGCAGCAGTACCCGGCACTGAACCCGGGCCGCCTGAACAAGGCCCTGCGGGAGAACAAGATCAAGCTGAACGGCAAAAAGCAGCCGCTTTCCACCCGCGTGATGGCCGGTGATGAGATCAAGCTGTTCATTCTGGATGAAGTTCTGGATGCGGACCGCCGTGTGGACGGCCCGGCGTGGAAGAACGCCCGCGGCCCGGCACAGGTGGTCTACGACTGCCCGCAGATCGTCATTGTGAACAAGCCCGCCGGTCTTGCCGTGGATGGCCCGGAGGACGACACGCTGCTGAACCGCACCCTGCTCTACCTGAACCAGCAGGGCGAGTACAAGGAGAACGACCTGTACACCCCGGCGCTGTGCCACCGGCTGGACACCGGCACCAGCGGCCTTGTCATCGTTGCCAAGACCCCGGAGGCCGAAGAGCTGTTCCTTGCAGCCATCAAGAACCGCGAAGTGAAAAAGACCTACCTCTGCGTCACCTTCGGCCGTCCGATGCCGCCGGATGCCACTCTGGGCGGCTATCTGCTCAAGGACGCGGACCGCGGCATCGTGAAGATCGTGGAGGACAAGCAGCCCGGTGCCAAGGAAGTGGAGACCCGGTACGAGACCATCGCCGTCTCCGGCCGTCTGGCCCTGCTGAAGGTGCAGCTGATCACTGGCCGCACCCATCAGATCCGCGCACACATGGCCAGCATCGGCTGTCCCATTCTGGGCGACAGCAAATACGGCAACAACACCGCCAACCGCGAGCTGAAACTCAAGTATCAGGCCCTGTGCGCATGGGAACTCACCATGCCCCGCTTCACCCAGCCGGATTTCGAGTTCCTCAGCGGCAAGACTTTCCGCGCACCAAAGCCCTGGTATTACAGTCAGGTACTGGACGGAACCCTGAAATAAGCTTTTTTACAACAAATTACAGCAAAAAAGAAATCCCGGAAGTGTATTCCGGGACTTCTTTTTTTTCGTTTATGATTTTACTGGAATAGACCGCCAAACCAGCCCAGAGTGGACTCAGTTGCATTTGCAAAGGCATCCTGAACTTCCTGAATGCTGTCCAGCAGCTTGGTGCCCTCGGTATCCTTCACCGACCAGTAAACGCCGCTGCTTGCCGAGCCATCCGAAACCGTGAAGTCACTGGTAAAGCAGAGGTTATCGCCCTGAGAATCGGTCACGACCACCATGTAGGTGTAATTGCCTGCGGGCAGTTCACCAAAGCGGATGGAGCTGTCCAGCGACTTGAAGGAGAAGATTGCCGTATTGGGTGCTGCCTGTGCAGTGAACACCGTCTGGTCGTTCTCGTCCAGCACTGCCACCTGCACATTGGTCAGGGTGGTGCCCAGCGCAGCATTTGCAGTGCCGGTCAGCGCCATGCCCTTGCCCGCACGGACATTGATGGGGTAGCTCATGCCTTCCAGACGCAGGCCGTCAGCCTCTGCAGCAATGAAGTTGTGATCCGATGCCACATACCAGTAGCAGGAGGACCTATTGACCGAAACGCTGGAGTTTTCCAGCGGGATGCGTCCGGAAGAGATGTTGCCTGCCGGATCGGAGCAATAGAAGTCGCCGTTGGTGTAGTCGGTGAGCAGCACTGCATGGGGCTGGCTGCGGTCATACAGCACGATGCCCTCCGGGTGCTGCGAAAGCAGGGTGATCAGGGTCTGCACTTTTTCCTGTTTGCGGGAGGGCAGTGTGCCGTAGCCCACCTGCATCTCCTTATATGTAAAGCTGTGGGAAAGCCCGTTGGACCATGCCGTGGAACGGACACTGTTCTCGGTCACAGTGGACCAGTCGGTCAGGCCGTCAAAATAGGCACGGCGGCGCAGCATCATGGCTGCGGATGCCAGTGTGCAGGTGCCGCCGCGGCTCTGCTTGAAGTAGAAGCCTGCGTCCACATTCAGATCAACTGCCAAGGCAGCCGGCAGGCAGGTGAGCATAAACACCAGTGTCAGCACAAGGCTCAGCAGTTTTTTACGGGACGGTGCAGCGGTATTCACGGGTAGGTTCTCCTTTCAGCTTCCATGGCTTGTTACGTTTACCACCATAAAGTATACCAACCTGTTACCCTTTTGTAAACGTTTGTGAAGCTTTTTTCTCAATATCAACACGTTTGGGCAGTTTTTGTTGGAGAGAATGCACAGTTTCCGGCAAGATATTCTACATTTTTTACAAAAATCCCGTCCTGACATTTTTCAAGCGCACCACATTTTGCATTCTTTTTTCATTTTCTGACCACGCTGTGGGCAAACAAAAAAGCTCCACAGACGAACAAATTCGTCTGTGGAGCTTTTGGTCCAGCAGAGCCGGACAAATCCGAACTTGTCGGGGCACGGCCCCTCCATCTTGCTTGCGCAAGACCGTTCTGTTGCTCAAAAGCCCCACTGGGGCTTTCGTTGCTTCGCAAACGCAAACTTTTTTCTCCGCAATCAGCGGTCAAAGCGTCCTCAAATCGGACGGTTTGGGTGCCATCCTTGTAGTTGAACGTGATTAGCATCCGGTCATCGTACAGAAAAATGGCATTGACAAAAATCTCGATCAGCGCCTTCCGCTGCTTTTTCTGCGAAATATCGAACTTTCTAAATTTCATCAGCCAGAACCGGATGAAATCCTCATTGAAGCTGGGCTTCTTCAATTTTTCATCTGCGATTTTTGCAGTCAGTTCATCTTTCTGGATTTCCAGCTCTTCCAGACGCTCTTTCGTTGTCCGGGTGTACAAGCCGTCCTCGATCACCTTCATCAGGTTGTCCAGCTTTTTGTTGACCTCTCGCAGTTGCTTTTCCAGCAGCGGGATCGTGGTGTTCTCCTGATTCTGGACATCCATGACCAGTTGAACGATCTTGTCAATCACCGCATCGTCCTGAATCAGCTTCATGGTTTCCCGGACGACCAGATCTTCCAGCCAGTCCTTCTGCACGGTCTTTTTATTGCAGCCCTTGCGCCGTTTGACGTTGGCGCATTTATAATAATAGTAGGTGCGTCCGGTGGCGCTGGTTCCGCTTTCGCCGAACATCAGTGCACCGCACTTACCGCAGAACAGCTTGGTGGTCAGCAGATATTCCTCGTCTGCCTTGCCACAGGCAGGGGCACGCTTGTTCTTATCCAGACGCTTCTGCACCCGGTCAAACAGGTCTTTCGGAACAATAACCGGAATTGCATCCGGCACAACGATATCCCGGAAAGACAGTTCGCCAATGTACCGACGGTTCTTCAACATGGTGTTCACACTACTGTGGGTCATTTTGCCGCCCAGCATATTGCGGACGCCCTTGTTGTTGAGAAAGTTTACGATCTCCACCATCTTATCGCCGTTGTCATACCTCTGAAAGGCTTCCAGTACCAACGGCGAGGTCAGCGGGTCAAGATGATAAAACTTATCCTCGTCGATTTTATAGCCGATGGTTCCCGTTCCGCCGGTACACTTCCCTTTCAGAGCGTTCTCCGTTTGGCCACGAATCACCTTTTCGGACAGCTCTGCCGAATAGTATTCTGCCATGCCTTCCAGTAGCGTTTCCACCAGAATGCCCTGTGAACCCTCGGCAATGGGTTCCATGACGGAAATCAAATGGACGCCGTTCTTTTTCAGGATCATCTTATAGTTTGCGCTATCAAAACGATTCCGGGCAAAGCGGTCAAATTTCCAGATGAGAACAACATCAAACAGCTTCTTGCCGCTGTCTTTGATCATCTGCTGGAACTCCGGGCGATTGTCCTGTTTTGGCGGAGAATGCACGATCAATGTAGTGTTTGATGACCGTGATACCGTTTTTTTCCGCATAGGCCGTGCATTCCCGAATCTGTCCTTCGATGGATTCTTCGCGCTGGTTATCCGATGAATAGCGGGCGTAGATTACGGCGGTCATAGACTCACTTCCTTTTTCTTATCGAACAGACGGGTAGCTTTTTGCGTACTTGTAAATCTGCCGTGCACAGTCAAGGCTCATTTTGCTGGAATCGTTGTGTTTGAGCCATGCGTTCACGTTGCCCGGATTCAACTTTAAGTCCGTATAGAGACGATAATTCGTCAATTTCTTTTTCTTCTGAAGTTCCAATACCCGGCGATGGATCAGCTCTTTTGTGTCATTGTCTGCAAGGACGGCATCCCGCACCGAACAATAGCTGCGCCAAACCTTCAAATAGCCTTCCGGCAATTCTGGTGATTGCTTTTCCAGAAGCAACAGCATTTGCTCCAGCGAATAGAGATTGGAAAGCTGCTCATATTCCGCAGAAACCGCGCTGGTTACGGTATAGTGGAGCAACAAATCCACTTTATCAAAGGCCAGCGCATAGAGGAACAGCGGTTCTTTCAGGCGGGGATTTTCGGTCATGCAATCTGCCAGCTTATGGACGCTTGCCGTCTGCACCCCGGCAAGCTCTGCCACATACTTCTTCAAGAAACCTTTAAATGTCAGCTTTCGCATGGTCTCCACCTCTCCACATACTCCTGATAGCGGTCGTTATTGTCGATCATCAGGTCTGCGTCTTCGTCCAGACGTTCCAGACGCTTGCGGAGGTCATCTAAGATCACCTTTCCCATAAAACAGCATTTCTTATTTTCAATAATAGTATTTTCTAAAATCATTTTACAGAAAAGGAATCCGATTGTCAAACACAAATCAACGACATTTCATACAATTCATACTACCATGTTGTCAGTCCACATCTCACACTGGCTAATGACCGTGCTGATTGCCGTATCATAATCTTCCGGTGGATACTTATACTTTTTCAGAAGGTGCTTCACCATCTTACGCATACTCGCACGGGCAGTTTCTTTTTTCTGCAGGTCTATTACGCTCCCATTACTGAATTTCTGCGTTTCCAGCCATCTCCATTGCAGCGTTCGATTGACACAGGTTGAGTTATCGGCAGATACAGCAAACACAACGGGCGGCTCTGGTAACAGAGCTGCCCGTTGTGTTCGTTTATGAAAAGGAGAACTTAGATCTCATACCACTTGATCTCGTTGGCATCCAGATGCAGAGCAAAGCTGCTGCCGTCTGTGGTGTAAACGGTGGTGTCCTGCGGCTCGTACGTGTTGTTCACCACGCAGTACTTGCCGTTTTTGACGTAGGCGTGCACCTCCACGTTATAATTGGAGCTGAACCATGTATGCAGTTCCTCCTCGCTGTGGGCACTCCACAGGATAGCGCGGTAAAGGGTGCGGCTGTTGGCAAAACTGTAAGGCACACCGCTGATGTACACGGCACGACCCTTGCCGAAGTCGTGTGCCGCCATCTGCACTTCTTTGTTTCGCTGCACCAGTACTTCGGTGCCTTCCAGCGCATAGATGTTCTTCTTGCCTTCGCCAAAGTCGATGGGCCGGTCGGCGTCTTTCAGGATGAAGTGGTTCGGGTGTTCTTCCCAGTTGTACTTGTCGTAGTTCAGGGTGAAGCCGTTTTCTTCTTCCACGCCCAACACGCTGGCAAGCTGGAGAATGTGGCCCTGATACGGGTGACCGGAAGGCTCACCCACGCCGATGAAGCCGCCGCCATTCCAGACGAACTTGCGGATGGCAGAGGAGATCTCCGGATCTTCCCACCAGATGCCGCCGGTGTGTGCGGTGTCGGCATCGCCTACATTGATAATGACATCCAACGAATCCAGCAGATGCGGGTCGTTCTTGATGTCCTCAAAGCTGATGAACTTCACATCAAAGGGCGCACCGGACAGCATCTCAATGACACCGGCATAGCTATAGTTCTGCTTGTAATAGAGGGCGTGATGCACCATGTGACAGCCCCAAGCCCGCATTTTACCCCAACAGTTCAGCACGGCCACTCGCTTGACACAGTAGGGTGTGGTGCCCTTGATGTTCTCGTACAGTTCGCGGAACTCGTTGCAGACGCTCTCCACGTAGTCCACGAACTCCGGGAACTGCAAGGCCAGTTTCAGATAGCCGCCATAGCCGATGCGGTCGATGGGCTTGCGCAGGATAGCGCGGCGGGCTGTAACCCAGTTCTCCTTGGCTTCCCGCACCGGGTCGCCGCCCTCGTGGAAGGTGTCGGGGAAGAAGTACGGCAGGAAACGGCCCTCGGTGTACTTTACGCCCTCAATGTCAGAGATCAGGCGCAGGGTGGAGCCGTTGCCCACGCTGCCCACTACGGCATCCAGTCCGATGGTCTTGAACTCCGGCATGAAAGGTTCGGTGCCGATCCAGTGATCGCCGAGGAACATCATGGCTTCGCACCCGCACGCGTGGGTGATGTCCACCATCTCCTTGGCAAGCTTTGCCACCTCGCGGCGCTGGAAGGCCTGAAAATCCCGGAATTCCTTGCTGGGCACCCGGTACTGGTTGTTATAGTAGCCCTGATCGATGATGTACTCCGGGCGGAACTTGTAGCCCACTTCCTGCTCAAACTGGTTGAGGATATAAGGGCTGACCGAAGCAGAGTATCCATACCAGTCCACGAACTTCTCCCGCTTCAGCTCGTCGAAGATCAGGGTGAACTGGTGGAAGAAGGTGGTGTAGCGGATGACGTTAACATAGGGGTGCTCTGCAATGAACTTGCGCAGGCGCTCCATGGAATACTTGTGGGTCTTGGGCTGACGCACATCAAAAGTGATCTGGTGCTCAAAGTTCGTCCAGCCGTTGGTGGTAGCGTTGTACATATGCACCGGGTCCCAGATGAGGTAAGCCAGAAAACTGACGGTATACTCATGGAACGGTACGGCCTGTACGGTCACGCTGCCGTCGGCGTAACTCCACTGCTCCGGCGGCACGGGCTGACCGGTGGTTCGATCCATGACCTCCCACCAGCGGGTGATATCGTCGTTGGTGTTCACCTGCATCAGCTCCGGGCTGATGCCCTTCATCAGCGGGATGGTCACGGTGTCGCCGGGGGCGGTGTAAAAGCCGGTCATGATGTAGCACTGCTGTACCTCGTCCGGGTTTGCCTTTGCCCATGCGTTATCCTTGCGGGTGGTATAGTAGGTGGAGTAGATCTTGGCGTCCGCATCCTTGAGCTGCTGCGGGAAGTCGGTGCCGTCGCAGTCGCGGATGGCATCGGCTCCCCACTTTTTTAAGATCTCCAGCGTTTCGGGCACAACGTCCAAGTCTGTGGGAATGGTCACGCGCCCGGTCTTTCTCAGTTCGTCCATGGGAAACTCTCCTTTACCTCTCTTTGAATCGTAGGGGGTCAATCGTAGGCGGCGTTATACAGCGCCAGCACAGCCAGCAGCAGCGCTACGCCCACCAGCATGATGCCAAGCCCTGCCAGCTGCCCGGTCATTTTCCAGCCGGACACCACCAGCACCAGTGCCAGTACGAACAGCACCAGCATCAGGATCATGCGCAGGGCGGGATGGTTTTTCCAATATGCTTTCATCGTCTGTCACCTTAACCTTTCAGGCCGCCCACGGTCATGCCCTGCGTCAGCTGCCGCTGCACGCAGATGTACAAGATCAGGGTGGGCAGCATTACCAGCACAAGACCTGCGTACATGGTGCCGTACTGGGCGGCGCTCTGCTGCGCCTGCATCAGGTTCAAAAGACCTACCGGCAGGGTGCGGGGCGCCTTGGTGGAGCTCATCAGGGTCATGGAGATGATATACTCGTTCCAGAAGGACAGGAAGTTGAACAGGATAATGGTGATGATGGAGGGCTTTGCCATGGGGAAGATGATGCGGGTCATGGTGGAAAAATAGCTTGCACCGTCGATATAGGCGGCCTCCTCAAAATCGTGGGGCAGGGTGGCAAAGTAGCCCGACAGCAGGTAGATGGTAAAGGGCAGCGCGGTGGCGGCGTATACCACCGCCAGCACCACCAGATTGTTCAGCAGAAAGCCGCTACCAAAATGGCTTTTCAGCCACACATCGCCGTCCCGCAACATCAGGAAGATGGGCACCACGATGTAGTTCACGTTGATGAACAGGCCCGCCATGAACAGGGTGTTCAGTACCTTGCACCCCTTGAAGTGGAAGCGGGACAGGCAGTAGGCGGCGGGCAGGGCAACGACCAGCAGCAGCGCCAGCGCCAGCGCGGTGACGATGACCGAGTTGAGCATATATTCGCCCATTTTGGCGCCGTTCCATGCGTTGACGAAGTTCTGCCAGTAGAACCCGGCGGGCAATGCCCACGGGTTGCCGTAGAACTCTGCATTCTGCTTGATGGAGGCCATGAACACCCATGCCACCGGCACGATGATGGTAACGGCCAGCAGAACCAGCACAAAATAGATGAAAAACTTGTACAGACCTTCCGCAGAGCGGGAAGATTTTTCGGTGGTATTCTGCATCTTCTTCCCTCCTTAAAATTCCAGCGTATCGCGGTTGGTGACCTTGTTGACACAGGCGGACAGGGCAAACGAGAACAGGAAGATTACCACGCCGATGGCCATACTGTAACCATACAGGCCAGCGTCTTTCTGGCTGTACATATAGCTCAGCGCCACATCCGATGCGCCGTTGGGCCCGCCGCTGGTCATGGCCTTGACGAAGAGGAAGGCCATGTTGATGGTGGAGATGATAAAGAAGGTGAGGGTGGTGCGGATATTCGTCCAGATGAGGGGGATGGTAATCTGGAAGAACTGGGTCAGCCGCCCGGCACCGTCCAGATTGGCGCTCTCGTACAGGCTGATGGGCACGGCAGACATGGAGGCCATGTACATGACCATGTAGTAGCCGATGGCCTGCCACACCATGGCAATGATGATGGAAGGGATGACCAGTTTTTCGCCCTTCCACAGGATGGGGTCGCTCATGTTGCGGAACAGGCCGATGATGCTGTTCAGCATACCGTTTTCCGGCTTATAGATGGCAGAGAAGATGCCGGAGATGACGACCACCGACAGGATGTTGGGGATGTAGAAGATGATGCGGAAAAAGTTCTGGCCTTTGATCTTCTCCCGGGTGAGGATGGCGGCAAACACCAGTGCAAACGCAAAGGTGACGATGGTGACCACCACCACGAGCAGGATCATATTCTGCATGGAGCGGATGAACTGGGTATCTTTCAGCAGATGCTGGAAGTTTTTGAGCCCCACAAAGGTCTCGTTGGGAGAATAGGCACCCCGCTCATACAAACTCATGCGGAACACGTTGAGGGTGGGCAGGATCATAAAGAGGAAAAACAGGATGGTAGCCGGTGCCACACAGAGGAATACGAACCGTTTGCGGCTTTTATCCGTTCTCATAGGGGATTGACCGCTCCTTTCTTGATGGTACTGTACAGCCCAAAAAAGCGGAGGCGGTAAAAACCGCCCCCGCTGGGCAGGGCTTAATTACTCGATGATGTTGGCGCGCATCTGGTCGCTGGCGGACTTGATGCCATCGATCCACTGCTGCTCGGTCATGCTGCCGGAGACCAGCGAGTTGACGGGATCGAAGAACACGGTGCGGACTTCCACGCCGGGGATGGCGCTGAAGGCTGCAAAGTTGCCCATAGCTGCCTTTGCGCCGTTATCATAGATGGAGTAGAACATCTTGTTGTCGCCGTCCAGATCATCGGCAATGCCCAGCACAGGCTGGATCGCACCGCTCTCGGCGAACAGCTTGCAGGCTTCGTCACTATACAGGTACGCCACGAACTGCTTGGCTGCATCCAGATGCTCAGCACCCGCCGGGATCCATGCCTGCTCGAACCAGGTGTAGCTGTAGCTGTCGCCGCCGGCCTTGACAGCGGGCAGAGCGGTCATGCCCCACTCAAAGCCGTCTGCACGGGGTGCTTCGGCCATCTCGCCCACGATCCAGGTGCCGTTGGGCATGAACAGGGCCTTGTTGTCCAGCACCAGCTGCTGGTTCTGGGTAAAGTCCTGATCGTTGGCCTGTGCGGGGGTGATGGGGTTGGTGTAGGAAGCCAGCTTTGCCACGATATCAAAGCAGGTCTTTGCCTCGGGGGTGTCCCAGATGCCTTCTTCGTAGTGGGTAGCCTTGTTGAAGAAGTCGGGGCCACCTGCGGCGTACATCAGCGCATAGAAGAAGGCGTCGAAGTAGCCGGTGGTGGGGTAGGTGAACAGGTAGGTGCCCTCAGCGGCAGCCTTGTCGCCCAGTGCCCACATCTCGTCCCAGGTCTTGGGCACGTCCCAGCCCTTTTCCTTCAGGAAACCGGCGTTGTAGAACAGGCCGCAGGGGCTGTAGAACATGGGAGCCAGATAGGTTTTGCCGTCGCCGTAGGGGTTGGTCAGGGAGGTGTCGGTAAAGCCGCCGGCGATCTTCTCGCTCACCTTCTTGCTCTCGCCGGGCACGGTCATGCTCAGAACATCGGTGATGTCCGCGATCAGGTTGCCCTTGATGAACTGCTCGGTCAGGGCAGCCTCACGGCCGGTGGCCAGATGGATCACATCGGGGTAATCGCCGCCCTGCATGGAGGGGCCGATGACGTCCTCCAGCTTCTTGTCGGTGGTCAGCTCCACCTTGATGCCGGTCTCAGCAGTAAAGGCCTCGGTGACCTTCTTCCACATCTCAGCGCCATAGCCGGTCTCGATGGCGGCAACCTTGATGGTGACGTCCGCAGCCACTGCGGAAGAAGCAGCGGCAGAAGATGCCGTGCTGGACGCGGTGGAGCTGGCAGCACCACCACAGGCAGCCAGGCTCAGTGCAGCGGCACCCACGCCAGCCACTTTCAGAAAATTGCGACGAGAAATGCGTTTCATAGTGTATCCTCCATCATAAAGTTCCGTTCAAAACACAGCCGGGGCAAACAGGCTTCGTCCGAGAGGGCTGTGGTTTTTTCTGGTTCCAATATAGAGGTTTTTACGGTTCGCAACAAGGTCTTTGTTGTTTCGTTTTTTATAAATATTGCTTTTCGAAAAATTCTTTCAGCAAAAGCAATAAAATTTGTACTGTAGTTTTGGTACATTTTCCCCGCTTGTAACCAGTTTGACATATTTTTTGCACTATATCGAAGGCAAAAGTATTGAACCCATCCAAAAATCAGGGCTTGCATTTTTTCTTCATTGCCTCTATAATGAGAAAAAACGCACGAAAAAACGCATCGTTTTTAGACTTGTATTTTTAGTATCTTGCTTTTATTTTTATAGTTTTTGCGTTTTGCCTCAAAAGGAGCCATTTATGAGTACCGAGCGATTTGATATCCGCCATGCTCCCGCTCCACGGGAATCCTTCCGGCTGCTGTACATCAGCAAAAGCAAATTTGGCGGCGATTGGAACAGTACTGCCCACACCCATTCCTGCACAGAGCTGTTCTACTGTCTGAGCGGAGAAGGTCAGTTTTATCTAAGCGGTCAGCTTTATCCGGTCAAACCGGATGATATGATTATCGTCAATCCGCAGGTAGAGCATACCGAGTTGAGCCTGAATGCTGCACCGCTGGAATACATTGTATTGGGCGTTGCTGGCATCGAGATCTTATTTGGAAAATCAGATTCTTCCTACGCCATATTCAACTGCCGGGAAAATCGGGAACGGATGGTGACGCTGCTCCATATGCTGCTGGCCGAAGCAGACCGCAGTCTGGACGGCTGCGAAACGGTCTGTCAGGATCTGCTGGAAGTGTTGCTCATCTGGCTGGTGCGGTGTACCACGCTTTCTTTGCAGGTAGAGGAAACGCCCCGCTCCGACAGCCGGGAGTGTGTGGAGATCAAGCGGTATCTGGACAGCAACTACCGCGAAGATATCTCGCTGGATACCCTTGCCGAAATCGCCCACATCAACAAATACTATCTGGCCCATACCTTCCAAAAAGAGTATGGCATCTCTCCCATCACCTATCTGAACCGCCGCCGCATTGAGGAAAGCAAGTATATGCTGGGCAACACCGGTTACAGTCTGGCGCAGATCAGCGAGTTGATGGGTTTTTCCTCTCCCAGCTATTTTTCGCAATGCTTCCGCAAGGCGGAAGGCTTGACCCCCAATGAATACCGCCGTCAGGTGCGGCAGGGACAACGTCCTGCCCCGTCAAAACGGCATGAAGTATAATGAAAATGAGGAATTTATGATGAAATCCGTTACCCTTTCTCTGCTCCAGTCTGCTGCAAATGCTTTTGATTTTGGCGGGCCCGTGGTCTGCGATGCCAACCACTATGGTGAGGGGCATATCAACGACACCTTTGTGGTCTGGCGGGAAGATCATTCCAAACGCTTTATTTTGCAGCGCATCAACACAGATACCTTTACTAACCCGGTAGGCCTGATGGAGAATGTCTGCGGCGTGACCCGGCATCTGCGGGCGAAAATTCTTGCCGAGGGCGGCGACCCAGCACGGGAAACGCTGAATGTCATCCCAACTTTGTCGGGGTCGACTTGCTATCTGGATGCAGACGGCGGCGCATGGCGTGCCTATGACTTTGTAGAAGATACCATCTGTTTGCAGCAGGTCGGCAGCGAAACCGACTTCCGCACCGTGGCCGAGACACTGGGCAAATTCCAGAACCAGCTGGAGGATTACCCGGCCTCCACCCTCCACGAAACCATCGCCCGCTTCCACGACACGCCCAACCGCTATGCCAATTTTGAAAAAGCCCTCGCCGCCGATGCACTGGGCCGCGCAAAGAACATTGCGCCGGAAATCGAATTTATCCATGCGCGGGAGAAAGACTGCCATGTCCTGCTCGACCAGCTTGCCGCCGGGGAAATCCCCTTGCGCGTCACCCATAACGATACCAAGATCAACAATGTCCTAATCGACGCCGCCACCGGAAAAGGCATCTGCGTCATTGACCTCGACACCGTGATGCCGGGACTTTCGGCCTACGACTTCGGCGATTCCATCCGCACCGGTGCCAACGACTGCGCCGAGGACGAACCTGACCAGAGCAAAGTCCATTTTGACCTGCATCTGTACGAAGTGTTCGCCAAAGGGTATCTCTCCACTGCCGGGGCATCCATGAGCATGGCAGAAAAAAAGAGCCTTGCATGGGGTGCAAGGCTCATGACGCTGGAATGCGGCATCCGTTTTCTGACTGACTATCTGGAGGGCGACCATTATTTCCATATTGCTCGCCCGGATCACAACCTTGACCGCGCCCGCACCCAGTTCACGCTGGTGCGGCAGATGGAAGAGGTTTTCGATCAGATGCTGGAAATCGTCTGCCCGGACAATCACTGATTTCGCAATCTCCTCCATTCGGATACAGCAAGAAGCATGGACGCTCTCCTTTTCGGGGGCGTCCATGCTTCTTTTTACAGCTTATCCCTACACACCCATCAAATCGTCCTTTGAGGACGCTGGGAGCGTCGAGGACATGATGCGCTGCAGCAAATTATGAAAGCCCTTTTCAGCCCTGACCAATCACAATCCCTCAATGGCTATCATTGTAGCTGTAAATAGAAAAAACAGCTCAAGCAGCCTCCTATAAGTCCTACTATCACCGCTTTACCACAATAAATTTTTCAAAACCATCTTGACGCGCCTTGCGAACCATGATATTCTCTGTCACAAATCCCACTGATTTTGTGGATTGGTCTAAAACCATCCACAAGATGTGGTCCTGTTCATTTTGAACACTGCCTCACCGTGGATTATCCCTGAAAGATCAACCGCCCCGCAACACACCCGATTCATTTTGCCGCCGATTCACCCGACAAAATCATCGCTGCGCTGCGTGGGCGGTATTTTTCTTTTTCACAAATAAAATCTTATGTAGTTGTTCGATCTTCCAAAATTTGTTTTTAGTTGTTGACTGTACAACTTCAAAGTGTTATTCTTGTGCTTGAAAGAAGCAGGACGTAGTGTCTGCACTGCGCCCGGCTTTCTTCATACTGTACCTTGAATCTTACATAAGCCGTCTGAACGAGATACTGTGCCACGACCTCACACTTTCTGTGAGCGAGCCGGACAACGCCGCTGCACAAACAGGGGCAGGAACTTCGTTCGGAGCAAACGGTGACCCCATTACATGAGCAGAACAACCTCTACTTGTTTTTTGCGTCTTAACAATTCGGAAACATTTGTTGAAAATGCGTTTTGAGCGCAGCGGTAGAGGGCAAGAACCGTCCCGTGGCCACAAATTTTCAATTCTTGAAAATTTCCTGTCCATC
>ENA-OPFT01001063-OPFT01001063.1-human-gut-metagenome-genome-assembly--contig:-NODE-1063-length-14705-cov-4.961775_pt1 | contig 14705 bp, 9 predicted proteins | sample MGYA00241714_ERZ501560 | MGnify/ENA primary metagenome ERZ501560 (study PRJEB25962, sample SAMEA2042392) | human gut metagenome | biome: human gut; feature: human-associated habitat; material: faeces...
GGCAGGCTGTATGGACTTCGTAAGTATAAAAAACAAATAGAAAGGGATGAAGAAATTGTTAAAGAGCTTCAAGACGGAAATCAATCCCACACCGGAGCAGAAAATCAGGATTCACAAGACGATAGGCACTTGCCGATATGTCTATAACTTCTACCTTTGTCACAACAAAGCCTTGTATGATAAAGGTGAAAAGTTTATGACTGGTAAGGGCTTTAGTGTATGGCTTAACAATGAATACATTCCAAATAATCCTGATAAAGCATGGATTAAGGAAGCGTATTCAAAAGCCGTGAAAAGATCCATCGAAGACGGATGTACTGCTTTTACAAGATTTTTTAAACATCAGAGTGATTTTCCTAAATTTAAAAAGAAAGGTAAATCTGATGTGAAAATGTATTTCGTCAGAAATAACCCAAAGGATTGTCAATGCGAAAGGCACAGACTTAAGATCCCAACTCTGGGCTGGGTCCGTATCAAAGAAAAAGGATATATCCCAACAACAAAGGATGGATATATGATCAGAAGTGGTACAGTGTCTGTTAAGGCTGGCAGATTTTATGTTTCTGTTCTTGTAGAGATCCCTGATGTCAATATCGACAATAACTCAAACGAGGGAATCGGTATAGACCTTGGACTAAAAGATCTTGCCATTGTCTCAAATGGAAAGACATACAGGAACATCAACAAATCGGCAGGATTAAAGAAACTTGAAAAACAACTGATCCGGGAACAGAGAAGTCTTTCCCGAAAGTATGAAAATTTAAAGAAAGGAGAGTCCACTCAAAGAGCAAATATACAGAAACAAAGGCTTAAGGTACAAAAACTTCATCATAAAATGGATAATATCCGTACGGATTACATTAACAAGACAATCGCTGAGATAGTGAAAACCAAACCGTCTTACATAACGATTGAAGATTTAAATGTAAAAGGAATGATGAAAAACAGGTGTCTTTCAAAAGCTGTTGCATCTCAGAAGTTTTATGAATTTAGAACAAGGCTTAAAGCCAAGTGTGATGAAAACGGCATTGAATTAAGGGTAGCAGATAGATTTTATCCGTCTTCAAAGACCTGTCACCATTGTGGTTCTGTCAGGAAAAATTTAAAGCTTTCAGATAGAATTTACAGATGTGAATGTGGCTATGTTGCAGACAGGGATCTCAATGCGGCACTTAATTTAAAAGATGCTAAAACTTACAGGATTGCATGATTAAAAGCAAATGTAAGTATGTACCGAAGGCTATTTCGGGAATTAACGACTGTGGAGTGTACAAGAACCTGTGAGTAGCGTATTGCCTGCAATCGTCAAAACATACACAATGAAGCAGTAAGAAGTATTCGTAAGGACTTCAATTTCTCGATGTGTTTGGGTATATTTAAACACATTTGGAGTGGCAGAACAAGTATGGACTTTAGAACAGATAAACTGCTCCATGGCGGTGATTACAACCCGGAACAGTGGTTAAAGAGGCCGGATATTCTGGCAAAAGATATTGATATGCTGGAGGAGTCTGGCTGTAATGTAGTAAGCCTTGGGATTTTTTCCTGGTCCACACTGGAGCCGGAAGAAGGTGTATTTCATTTTGGATGGCTGCAGGAGATCATTGATAAACTTTATAAAAGAGGTATTTCTACAATCCTGGCTACACCGTCAGGTGCAAGACCCAAATGGATGGCAGACAAGTATCCGGAGATACTTCGTGTAGATGAAACACGTCACAGAGCGTTATTTGGATTCAGACATAATCATTGTTACACTTCTCCTGTTTACAGAGAGAAGGTACATATTATTAACAAAAAGCTGGCACAGGAGGTTGCCACACATCCAGGTGTGATTCTGTGGCATATTTCCAATGAGTATGGCGGAGAATGTCATTGTCCGCTGTGTCAGGAAGCATTTCGTAACTGGCTGAAAGAGAAGTACCGGACTATTGAAAATCTGAATGATAAGTGGTGCACCACTTTCTGGAGTCATACTTATAACAGCTTTGACCAGATCGAGAGTCCGTCTAAGATTGGTGAGACACAGCTTCATGCACTGAATCTGGACTGGAAACGATTTGTTACTCATCAGACAGCGGATTTCATTCATCATGAGATTGCAGCATTGAGAGAGGGAGGAAGCACACTTCCGACTACTGCTAATCTGATGCATTATTTTGGTGGTTTAGATTATTTTAAGATTGCAAAAGAGATTGATGTGGTTTCCTGGGATACTTATCCGACATGGCATAAAGAAGCAGTGATCGATACAGCTTATGACAATGGTATGTGCCATGATCTGATGCGTTCTCTGAAAGGAAAGCCGTTCTTCCAGATGGAATCCTGCCCGACTTCTACAAACTGGCAGAGTGTGAGCAAGTTAAAGAAACCGGGAATGCTTTTTGCACAGTCCATGCAGGCAATTGCACATGGCGGAGAAGGTGCTCTCTATTTCCAGATTCGCCAGAGCAGAGGTGCTTCTGAGAAGTTCCACGGAGCAGTGATCGATCATTACGGTGGAAATGATACAAGAGTGTTTAAAGAAGTTTCCAGAGTTGGAGAAACTTTGAAAGAAATAAGAGAACTGGCAGGAACAACTGTGAACAGCTCGGTTGCCATGCTTTATGACTGGGACAGCCAGTGGGCAATGGAGGACAGCCAGGGACCCAGAAATAAAGGGCTTCATTATCTGGAAGCAATGCTGAAATTCTACAGAGGTTTCCGGAAGCAGGGCGTCAATGTGGATGTGATCGATATGACCTGTGAACTGGACAAATATAAAGTACTGGCTCTTCCAATGGTTTATATGTTCAAGGAAGGTTTTGCCAAAAAGATTCGTTCGTTCGTGGAAAACGGCGGTACATTGATCACAAGTTACTGGTCCGGAATTGCAGATGATACAGACAGGTGTTATCTGGAAGGAACACCACATGGACTGATGGATGTACTGGGAATCAGAAGCACAGAAATTGACGGCCTTTATGACTGGGAAGAAAATTCTTTTGTTCCTGTGGCTGGCAATGAACTTGGACTGGATAAGACTTATACATGTAAATATCTGTGCGACCTTGTGGAGCTTCGCGGAGCACGTACTTTAATGACCTACGGAAGTGATTTCTATGAAGGCTATTCCTGCCTGACAGTGAATGAATACGGCAGGGGTAAAGCATGGTATGTGGCAGCAGATGCTGATAAAGAATTCTATGGAGACTTCCTTGAAAAAGTGCTCAAAGACAGCGGCGTTTCCTGCGGAATCAAAGAAGAAATCCCGGATGCACTGGAGATTACAGTGAGAGAGTGTGAAAATGAGAAATATTATATTTATCAGAATTTCGGAACAGAAGCTGTAAGCATTCCCGTACCGGAAGGCGAGATCAGTTGGATTTATGGCAATGGCAGCGATAAACTTAAAGTTTATGGTCTTGCAGTTGCGAAGGTTATCGTGTAAAATAAATAACGATGGATGAGGAAATCCCTTCACTTTAAGCAGAGATTGAGACTGCCTGGTGAAGGGGTTCTTTTTTACTCAGATTTAACCGGGAAAATGATACAAAAAGTTTTTAATTGTATCAGGAAAGGTATAGAAATATGATTTCAAAAACTCAGATTAGATATATGGCAAATTCTTCATCATACAGTAAAGGTGCAGAACTTTATGCAACAGGAAAAGTTTTGGATATGGATGTAAAAAATATGGGTGCGTTTGATGAAATTGTTGCATCTGTAAAAGGCAGTGGAAGAAATATCTATGAAGTAGATGTATCAATCGATACAGAGAATGATGAAGTTGATACCTGCTATTGTGAATGTCGGGCATATGCAGAATATGGTGGACTTTGTAAACATTGTGTAGCGGTTCTTCTGCAATATAATGATTATGAAAATGATATGGATAGTTATGATTACGGACAATCTGTAGAAAAAATTGTAAAAGGTGGTCTGACCCATACGATCAGAAAAGGAGTGCAGATGCATACCACGCCGGAATTGGCTTCATTATTGCAGAAGCAGGCAGTTGCGAAGTCTCTTCCACTGATTCAGGGAAGCACTTATGGAAAAGTAAGGCTGGAACCATATTTTAATTTTGACGGAAGAACATTTACAGTAGAATTTAAAATAGGAATTAATAAAATGTACGTACTGAAGGATGCATTTTCCTTTGATGTTCATATAGCAAATCAGGATGATTATAAATATGGGAAAAATCTTCAGTTTGTCCATACAATAGAATCCTTTGCCGAGGAATCCAGACCGCTTGCGAAATTTATCTGTAAATGGGCAGACAACAACAGGCAATTTCACAGATCCTCTTCCTATTATGGATACTATATGGGAACTCTGGAAAAGGTAAGGCATCTGGAGCTGTCAGGAAATGAACTGGCAGAATTTTTGCTTTTGATGGAAGGAAAGACATTGCAGGGAGAATCTATAGGAACCAGAAACACAACCTGGGAAATAACCAGAGAACATCTTCCGAGAAAAATGACCATAACAGGTGCAAAGCAGGGAATTGAACTGAAGGTAAGCAAATTTACGTGTGCGGCAAATACGGAACAGTATAAAATTTGCTTTTATGATAAAAAGATTTATATTGAGAATGTAGAAGAGCTTTTACCTGTTAAGGATTTTCTGGACAGTTTGTCTTTGATCTCCGGTGAGAAAGCGTTTATAGAAAATAAAGATGTACCGGCATTCTGTCAGGAACTTTTACCGGTGATCCAGAAGTTTTTTAAATGCAGAATGGTTGAATTTCATCCGGAAAATTATGGAATGGTTAAACCGGAGTTTCGATTTTATCTGGATGCACCGCAGGAAAATATGGTTACATGTAAGGCGACTGTTAAGTATGGAGACAGGGAATTTTCTTTATATACAACGGACGATATTGCAGCAAGGGATATGAATAGAGAAACAGTTGTCAGAAATGTGATCCATAAATATTCGAATGCTTTTAATCCATTTGAACAGTGTGCGGTAATTGCGGATGATGAAGAGATGGAATATGAATTTCTGACAGAAGGAATTCAGGCACTGCAGGCAGTGGGAGAAGTATTTATTTCTGATGCGCTGAGACGGATTGAAGTCCGGAATTCGCCAAAGGTTACAGTAGGTGTTTCCCTGAGTGGAAATCTGCTGGAGCTGAGTATGACAGCAGGAGATATTTCAAAGGAAGAACTGATTGACATTCTTTCCAGATATAATAAGAAGAAAAAGTTCTATCGTCTGAAAAACGGAGCTTTTGTAAATGCAGCAGACTCGGGTCTGGATACAGTGGAAGAACTCAGGGCAGGGCTTCAGCTGACGGATAAGCAGATGAAGCAGGATAAGATTGAAGTACAGAAGTACCGTGCGTTGTATTTGGATGCACAGTTGAAAGAGAATCCGGTTGTTTTGGCAGTAAAGGATAAATCTTTTAAGTCGCTGGTAAGAAATATGAAGACCATTGAGGATAATGATTTTGAGGTGCCGGAGAGCCTGGATAAAGTTCTGCGGGAGTATCAGAAACGGGGATTTCTGTGGATTAAGACATTGAATTATAATGGATTCGGCGGAATACTTGCAGATGATATGGGACTTGGAAAAACGTTGCAGGTGATTGCATTTCTACTGTCAGAATTTCTGGAAAGAAGGAATACTGTTGTTGAAAATATAGCAGTAAAAGAAACTGCAATGTTAAATATGCAGAGTGAAATTGAGATAGTGGAACAGGCGTGCAAGGCAGCAGAGGCGCAGAAAGCTGATGGAAAGAAGGCAGATGGACAAACTGGAAAGCTGCAAAGAAATACATTAATTATAGCCCCTGCATCATTGGTGTATAACTGGAGCAGTGAAATTCAACGTTTTGCACCGGAGCTTACAGCAAAGATGGTGACCGGGACTGCAGCAGAGAGAAGACAGATCCTGGCAGAAGCAGATTCTGAGGATATTCTTCTGACTTCCTATGATTTGCTGAAAAGGGATATCAGCGAATATGAAGGATATAAGTTCAGATGTGAGATTATTGATGAAGCTCAGTATATCAAGAATGCAAATACTCAGGCTGCGAAAGCAGTAAAAGAGGTTCAGGCAGACTTCAGGCTGGCTCTTACAGGAACTCCGGTGGAAAACCGCCTGAGTGAATTGTGGAGTATATTTGATTATCTGATGCCCGGTTTCCTTTACAGTTATAAGAAGTTCAGGGAAGAAGTTGAAATTCCGGCAGTTCAGAATTCAGATGAAGATGCAATGAAACGTCTGCAGAAAATGCTCCGGCCGTTTGTACTCCGAAGATTGAAGAAGGAAGTGCTTACAGATCTGCCGGATAAGCTGGAAGAGAATATGTTTGTACAGCTAACAGGAGAGCAGCAGAAGCTTTATGATGCACATGTGAAACGGATGATGCTGATGCTGGATAAGCAGTCCGAAGAAGAATTTAAGACCTCAAAGATTACAATTCTGGCAGAGCTGACAAAATTGCGCCAAATCTGTTGTGATCCGTCTCTTATTTTTGCAGATTATAAAGCTGATTCTGCAAAAGTGGATATGTGCCTGAATATGATCAGTAATGCAGTGGAGAGCGGACATAAGATTCTGTTGTTTTCGCAGTTTACGACAATGCTTGACCATCTTGCGAAGCGCCTTGAAGAGGAGAAGATTAGTTACTATATGCTGACTGGTTCTACAAGTAAGGAGAAGCGTGCACAGATGGTAGAGAACTTTAACACAGATGACACACAGGTATTCTGTATTTCTCTGAAGGCAGGAGGAACCGGTCTGAATCTGACGGCAGCAGATATTGTAATCCATTTTGATCCATGGTGGAATTTGGCAGTGCAGAATCAGGCAACGGACAGAGCACACAGAATTGGTCAGAAGAATGTAGTGAATGTATACAAGCTGATCGTGAAGGATACGATTGAAGAAAATATTTTGAAACTGCAGGAAAAGAAACGTGAACTGGCAGATCAGATCCTGGAGGGCGAAGGGCTTAACGGAGGCAGCTTCACAAAAGAGGAACTGATGGAATTACTTTCCGGGAAATAACCGCTTGATTGCAGTTAAATGGCATTTTTTGTAAATACAGAAATGTATATTCTCCCTGTTTTTCCACATAATAACCATACAACACATGATATGGAAACCGAAGGGTACAAAGACAGTAAACTTCGATAAAAGGAAAAACAGGAGGAAGAAAAGTGCATGAAAGCGACAGGAATTGTTCGGCGCATAGATGATCTGGGGCGTGTGGTCATTCCTAAGGAGATCAGAAAAACGCTGCGGATAAAAGAGGGGACACCACTGGAGATTTTTACTGACCGGGAGGGGGAGATTATTCTGAAAAAGTATTCCCCTATCGGAGAACTGAATGTTTTTGCAAAGGAATATGCAGAGGCGTTGGCACAGTCAAGCGGGATGGTAGCGTGTATCACAGATCACGATCAGGTGGTGGCTGCTGCGGGACAGGGAAGCAGGGAATATGTGGGAAAACCTATCAGCAAAGCTCTGGAAGATGCAATTACGGAGAGAAGCTCTGTGTTTGCCAACGGAAATGACAGAGGCAGGATACCTGTGACTCAGGAACAGAGAGAACCTTTGTATTCCCAGATCATGCAGCCTATTATCAGTGCAGGAGATACAGTAGGTTCGGTTCTTTTACTGGGAAAGAATGAAAGAGATGTGATGGGTGAATCAGAGAAGATGCTCATCAGAACGGCAAGCGGATTTCTGGGAAGACAGATGGAACAGTAAAATTAATAGAATCTTCAGCAGCTTATAGTGGCGGCTGAGGATTCTTTTTTGTATAATAAGAAGCAGTTATGATTTTCTGGAATTGTTATAGTAATAAAATTGTTATGGCAATGAGAGTTGGAAAGGAGACATATTATATGGCTGCAATATATCTGGCACCGTTTTATCTGTTGGTGTGTGTATATATCCTGCTTCGCAGCCTGCACTGGTTTCAGGTACTGCATACGGTTTTTCGGAATGTGTGGGTGTGCAGGGGGATTGGACTTGTATATTTATTTGTAGTGTTTAGTATACTGATCGCATTTATGGCACCTGCATCAGGATTCAGGAGATTTATGAAGCTTCTGAGTAATTACTGGCTCGGTGTTTTGATGTATACACTTATGACTCTGGGAATCGCGGATGGATTGAGACTGTTACTGAAATATCCTCTTAGAAATTTTGCCTTTCCGGGGAGAGAATTGCTTTTCAGTAATATGGGAACTGCTGTTGTGGGAGCTGTCTGTGCGGTGATCATTTCAACAGTCAGTATTTACGGAGTGCTCAGTGCCGGAAATATACATACAACGAAGTACAATATTTCTGTTGATAAAAAGGCAGGAAATATGAAGGAGTTAAATGTGGTTCTGGTCGCAGATCTTCATCTGGGATATAATATTGGATGCAAGCAGATGGAGCAGATGACAGAGAAGATCAATAAGCAGAATCCGGATCTGGTGGTAGTGGCAGGAGATATTTTTGACAATGAATATGAGGCACTGGATGATCCGGAAAAACTGGCAGAGATATTGAGAGGAATTCGGTCGAAGTATGGTGTGTATGCATGTTACGGAAATCATGATATTCAGGAAAAGATCCTGGCAGGCTTCACCTTTGGCAGTAAGGAAAAGAAAGAGAGTACCCCGGAGATGGATGAGTTTCTGGAGAAAGCGGGGATTACGCTTCTGAGAGATGAATATGTGCTCATCGATGATTCCTTTTATCTGTATGGCAGACCAGATTATGAGCGTCCCGGACGGGGGATTGGTAAACGAAAGACTCCGCAGGAAATCACAGAGGGTATGGATGTGTCACTGCCAGTGTTGGTTATCGATCATGAGCCGAGAGAACTTCAGGAACTGGCGGATACAGGTGTGGACGTAGATCTCTGCGGACATACCCATGACGGACAGGTATTTCCGGGAAATATTGTGATCAGATTCTTCTGGGAAAATCCCTGTGGTTATCTGAAGAAAGGAAATATGCATAATATCGTTACATCCGGTGTAGGGCTTTTTGGACCGAATATGAGAGTTGGGACTAAAAGCGAAATTTGTGATGTCAGCATATGTTTTAACTGAATCAAGTAAGTCCCCGGCTTCAACTGCCTGTTGATTTTTGCGGTTGGAGCCGGGGACTTGTCTGTTTTGTTACTCTTAATCTGAGTTTATGCTCAGTCGAGAGCTTTCTCACTCATTTCTTCCAGAAGATCTTTTTTCAGATCCCAGAGTTTCTGAGAAAGGTCTACATATACTTTCTGAGGATTTACGAAACGTCTGGATTCATCCCAGAGAGTATTCTGCTCTTTCTGGCAGTATTCGCGAAGTTCCATAACAGATGGAGATTCATAGACCCGTTTACCTTCTCTGATGACAGGAACGAGAAGTTCGCGTACTTCATAGGTTCCGCCGAGAACTTTTGTCTTTTTCCAGGTATCGATTGGATCAAAGAGAACCATGTTCTGGTCTGCATCAAGCTTTTCATCAGCAAGGCAGATAAGATCTGCCCTGATTTTTCCGGTTTTCTTATTATAGAGACGATATACGGTTTTATTTCCAGGGTTGGTTACTTTCTCTGTGTTTTCGGAAAGCTTGATCTTAGGTGTAAATTCGGTACTGTCTGCATCTTTGACAGCAGCAAGTTTGTATACACCGCCGAATGCAGGATTATCGTTGGCAGTGATCAGTCGTGTTCCGACACCCCAGGAATTAATCTTGGCATCCTGAGCCTTCAGGCTCTCAATGAGATATTCGTCCAGATCGCTGGAAGCGGAAATAACTGCATCGTCAAATCCGGCAGCAGCAAGCATCTTATATGCTTCTTTGGAAAGGTAGGCAAGATCACCACTGTCGATACGGATACCGTATTTGGTAAGCGGAATACCTTCTTCGCGCATTTCCTCAAATACACGAATTGCATTTGGAACACCGGATTTCAGGACATCATAGGTATCTACCAGTAAGGTGCAGGCATTCGGATAAAGTTTGGCATAGGTTTTGAATGCGGTATATTCATCCGGGAAGCTCATGATCCAGCTGTGTGCGTGAGTTCCAAGGACCGGTACGTCGAACATTTTGCCTGTGAGAACACAGGAAGTACCAGCACATCCACCGATGATTGCGGCACGTGCGCCAAAGATACCTGCATCCGGTCCCTGGGCACGACGCAGACCAAATTCCATGATCGCATCACCTTTTGCAGCATAGCAAACACGGGCTGCTTTGGTAGCAATGAGGCTCTGGTGATTGATGATATTCAGGATTGCTGTCTCTACAAGCTGAGCTTCCATGATAGGTGCTACAACTTTGACAAGCGGTTCTCTTGGGAAGACAACTGTTCCCTCAGGAATTGCATAGATATCACCTGTGAAACGGAAGTTGCTTAAATATTCAAGGAAGTCCTCTTCAAAAATATTCAGGCTTCTGAGATATTTGATATCTTCATCTGTGAATTTAAGATTCTCAATATATTCAATCATCTGTTCCAGTCCGGCAGTGATGGCAAATGCACCTCCGCATGGATTGGTACGGTAAAACATATCGAAGATAACAGTCTGGTTTGTTGGGTTCTTAAAATAGCCCTGCATCATAGTAAGTTCATAAAGGTCTGTGAGCAGAGTAAGATTATTAGCTCTCATATATAGCTCTCCTTTTGGGTTCATAATAATATCTCGGGTGTAACTGTTTATCGCAATTTACAGATATCAGGCCATGGCTGAATAGCTTTTGACCTCAGTATCATAATATATAGTCTGGAGAAATTATTATTAAGATTTCCTGCTGCTTTGATCTCTATAGCAAGTTTCTAGTGTGCCGACAAGTTGATTCTTGAAACAATCTTGCGTCAACCTGTCGGCACACCAGTTACGAGAATTGTTATATTTAAGAAAGAGTATATCAGAAGCAGCAATAAGTTTTTATTGATTATAGCATAATTTTTCCCGGAGTACATAAAAAAACTCCGGGAAATAGGCGGTATTTTCATGTTTTTGAAGAAAAATAAAAAAAAATAAAAAAATTTCAAAAAAGGGGTTGCATTTTTTGAAAGACTATTATATAATACCAATTGTCGCGAACGAAGTAGCGAAAACAAAACATAAAGGGCTATCGCCAAACGGTAAGGCAACGGACTCTGACTCCGTCAGTTCAAGGTTCGAATCCTTGTAGCCCTGCTACATGAGGCACCTCGGTATGAGGTGCTTTTTTGTGCTATAAGAGAAACTGAAATTTTTTGGAAGTGAAAGGTAAGATTAAGATGGAAAATTCGGGTAAAAAATATCAGATAGATACAGAAGAAAATAAAATGTTCTTAGGTGAATTGCAGAAAAATCTTTTAAATTTTGGAAAAGGATTTTTATCACCGGGAGGAAGTGCTTATTTCCTTGGGGATGATGGAACACCATGGAAAGACAGAAACAGAGAAACATGGATCACATGCCGTATGGTCCATGTATATAGTATGGGAATCATGCTTGGGGATAAAGAAAGTCCGGCACTGGTCCATGGTGCTGTACATGGATTACTGGAAGAACTGAAAGATCGTGAAAATGGAGGATGGTATCCGGGAATTACACCGGATAATAAATTCCTGCCAGATAAACAGTGTTATGCTCATGCATTTGTTCTTCTGGCTGCTTCTTCTGCTTTGCTGGCAGGAGAAAAAGATGCAGAAACTCTGCTTAAAGATGCATTGGAATTATTTGATAAACGGTTCTGGGATGAAAAACAGGGACTTACTTATGATACCTGGAATACAGAATTTACAGTTCTTGATGATTATCGCGGTCTTAACGCAAATATGCATACAGTAGAAGCGTTTCTGGCAGTAGCAGATGCAATAAAAGAAGAAAAGTACAGAATACGTGCAGGAAGAATTATAGATCATGTTATTGGATGGGCAAGCGCAAATGACTGGAGAATACCTGAACATTTTACAAAGGAATGGAAAGCTGATCTTGATTGCAATAAGGAATGTCCTGCTGATCGTTTTAAACCTTATGGAGCAACACCGGGCCATGGAATTGAGTGGGCCAGATTGATCGTGCAGTGGGCATATTCTTCTTATAAAGATACCACTGATTCTGCAGAAGTATATTTAAAAGCTGCAGAGAAACTCTACAACAGAGCAGTTGAAGATTCCTGGAATGTGGATGGAAATCCTGGAATTGTGTATACGACTGACTGGGATGGAAAACCTGTTGTTCATGACAGAATGCATTGGACATTGGCAGAGGCAATCAATACATCAGCAGTCTTATGGCATATAACTCATAAGCAGAAATATGCAAAAGATTATGAAGAGTTTATGAGATACCTGGATGATAAGGTATTGGATCATAAAAATGGTTCCTGGTTTCATCAGTTGGATGAAAATAATAATGTGATAGGAACAGTATGGCCGGGAAAATCAGATGTATATCATGCTTTTCAGTCAACCTGGATCCCATATGGAACACCATATATATCAATTGCTTCAGATGTAAAACAGTATATGGAAGTATGCCATCAATAAAGTAAGTGTTTATTTGTACCCGGCGTACAAGATTTCGGTAAAATGCAGCCAGAACCTGACGGAACAAGGTTCTGGCTGCATTTTACTTCAGGATGATAAAAAGAATGATGTGGGTAACTATTTTTTAATCTCCGGCTGGAATTCTTTTACATCTTTGGCAATCTCGCCGCTTAACAGGAGCATGCAGATCAGGTTCGGGATAGCCATCAGTGCGTTGGCGATATCGGAGAAGTTCCATACCAGAGCTCCGGGACCACCGGAAACCATGGCTGTGGCAACACCGACGATATTTCCGGTACCGATGGTGGCTGCCAGTGCGGTTGTCAGTGCGGAAAAAGGAGATACATCTCCCTGTCCGCGGCTCTTGGTGCGGGCTTCCTTGCTGAGTGTGCTTTTCAGTGCATAGCCAAGGTTACGCCATGTAAGAAATCTGGTGCGCACAGTCAGGAAGATACCGGTTCCGACCAACAGGATCAGCATCACCGGTCCCCAGACAAAGTCATCAATTCTGGTAACAATTTCTTTATAAAATACTTCGAAGATTTACAGAGCTGAATATCCGTAGCTGCTGACAATGGCATCGATTTTCTGCTGCCTCTGACACATTGGACATTTTGTAGATGAATAGGAATGATAGTCCGGTATATCTTTGGTGTTAAAAATAGAATATACAGGGAGAGAAGCCACGCTGTCTACTCTGCTGAATATGGCTGCGATACCTCTGATAGTGCCTCCGTAATACAGAATGCTCTCGATTGCTTTGGACAAAGTAGAGCCTGTGGTAATCGAACCATTGAGGATCAGTACATTTTTGCCCTTGATCATTGGCTGAAAATTATCACGGAAGATAATCTGTCCGGAATTGCTGGATTCAGGAGTAATCACGTAGATCGTCTGATGAGCATTCAGGGAAAAAATGCCGGCTTTGGTAAGTTCTTCAGAAAGATATGCGCCAATTACTTCCAGTCCGTCCATACAGATAATGGTATCAACAGGAGTAGATACTTCATAATTAGCAGCCAGTTCGTGAGCAATATTCTGTGCTTCGGCAGTTCTGGATTTCATAGTTGTAAGATCCAGATAGTGAGTGATATGTGACTGAGATGTGACGAAATGTCCGGGAATTACCTTCAGCTGAATGCGGCTGTCACCACGGGCGTAGATTTTTGTCATGTTTTCCAGATTCATAAGAATACCTCCCTCGTTGAAAAAAAACGTGTAACTGTTCAGTAGCTTTGCGGTTAGCAGACCATTGAACAGTTATAAATCAGTACACTAGAGTGTGTCTGAAAAATCATTCCCGCAATCTGCACGCCCCACTTTGCGGGATATTTCACCCGAATTCAGTTGCCGTAGCCCGCTACGGCGCCCTCATCCGGGCAAAATATACCACAAATTGTGACGCACATCTTGCAGAAAGCCTTTTTCAGACACGCTCTAATCTTGTAAAACATTGTAGCATTGTTTTGCCGAAAAATAAATAATATTGTACAAAATCAATAAAAAATTATGCGATATGTATGAAGATTGTTAATAAAATACCAAAAAACATATAACGATGATCCCCTGGTGCGTTGATGGAAGTATTATTTACGAGGGTTGCTATAGATTGGTTGTGAGTTATGGAGAATGGAATAAACAGTGATGGGTGTGGAAATGGGAAACAGAAGAGAATATTCTATAGAAGTAATATATGTGAAATGATATAATGATTTTCAGTCTATTATTGACTGTCAGAAAAAGAGAAAAGATGAGATAAAAAATGTATACAGCAGAACGAATAGAAGAATTGGATGAAAATAGGAGCCTGATAAAAGTGACAGATTAACAGCCTGATATTTTGACTGCGAAAAGTGAATAATCATAAGAAAATCTTAAGAATTTGTCCCTTTCATATTAAGAAGCTTCGATTATTCTAATATTAGAAATACAAAATAAGAAGCCGGGGTGTCTGTACATGAGAGATTTCAGACTGGCATTTCGGATGATGAGGGAGGTGTATAAAGTGGCGAATATTCTTGTTTGTGATGACGATAAAGACATTGTAGAGGCAATCGGTATTTATCTGGAGCAGGAAGGGTATACGGTCATAAAAGCCTATGACGGTGTGGAGGCGATTAACGTATTGCGCAGTCAGCCGGTGGATCTGCTGATCATAGATATTATGATGCCGAAGCTGGATGGCATCCGGACTACTTTGAAGATAAGGGAAGAGAATCCTCTTC
>ENA-OPFT01001064-OPFT01001064.1-human-gut-metagenome-genome-assembly--contig:-NODE-1064-length-14705-cov-2.396655_pt1 | contig 14705 bp, 10 predicted proteins | sample MGYA00241714_ERZ501560 | MGnify/ENA primary metagenome ERZ501560 (study PRJEB25962, sample SAMEA2042392) | human gut metagenome | biome: human gut; feature: human-associated habitat; material: faeces...
ACGAATTGCATATATGTTCAAGAAATTTGACTGTTTTTACTGCGATTTTATTCAAAAAATGTGTAATTTATTATTTTGCGTTTGTAAATGTTAATTCACGGAAATTGTATTTTTTGTGCTTTTTGTATTGTTTTTGATGAGTTTCTGTTGTATAATCTAAGTGATAATGTCCTTACGGTCAGAGCAAGGCTTGCTTTGATTCAAACAGGAGTACACTGCGAGTAATTAATACACTTATATATTCATTGAATTCAAATTGAATTTAAAAATCTTCAGTTTGGGAGAGTAACACTATGAGCAGAAGAAACGATTACGATTATTTTGATCTTGATAATTTCGATGACAGCATTGATTCCCGTGAATATCGTCGCAGACAGCAACAGCGCCGTTCTGCAAGCTATGCCGCAAGACCGTCATCACAGCGTCCCGTCAGAAGACCTGTAAAAAGAAGAAACAAAAGAAGAACCAGAAACAGAATTATTATCGTTGTGAGCGCATTGATAATTCTGTTTGTTATTATTTTTATTATAACTTCAATTTTTAAGGGTTGTTCAAAGGAAGATGCCCTTGCAAGCGTTCCCACGGGAACAGTTGGCACAACGGCATCTCCCGACGAAACCGCAAAATCTTCGAAAGCTAACAAAGCAGACGAGCTTTCTCCTACATACTTTATGACACCGAGCATAAAGGACGACAATACAAAAGGAACTCTTTCGTACGGCATTTATGTGTGGAACAAAATAGGCTACGAATTGTTCAGCAGTGATGATGCAAGAGCGCAGAACTATGCTCAGACAATCAACGGCTTTGCAGACAAGTTCGGCAGTTCCGTAAAGGTTTATGATATGATTGTTCCTAACCATACCGAAATGGGACTTCCGCAAAGACTCAAAGACAGCGACGCTCCGTCAACCTCACAGGCTGACAACATCAAGGCGGCTTATGCGGCTCTTTCCGACAAGGTAACGCCGATTAACTGCTACAACCGTCTTGCGGAACATAATACAGATTACATTTACTTTAAGAGCGACCACCATTGGACAGGCCTCGGCGCTTACTATGCTTACACAGCATTTGCCGATACAAAAGATTTGCCCGTTCTTTCGCTTGATGATTGCAAGGAACAGAAAATTGACGGCTTTACAGGCTCGTTTACCAACTCGGCAGACGGACTTGACAGCGATACGGTAAGTTATTGGAAGTTCCCTTATAATGTAACAATGAATATTACACAGGCAGACGGTTCTTCCGCAAGCTATGACAGTCCCTACTATGAAGCCGCAGAGGGCGGTTCAAATACCTACGGTGTGTTTATTATGGGTGATAATGCTCTCACGGTTCTGAAATCAGCTTCGGAAAATGCAGCGGCAGGCAAGAAGATTGCCGTTGTAAAGGAAAGCTACGGCAACGCTTTTGTTCCGTATCTCACCAATAACTACGAAGAAGTTCATGTTATCGATTTCAGATATTTCAAACAGAATCTTGTTGATTACTGCAAAACCAACGGAATTGACGAGGTGCTTTTTATAAACGGTGTAATGAGTGCCAACACTCAGGTTCAGCTTGACAGTATGAGCGGACTTTTTAACTGATATCATATCGGGTAAATTCTTGTAAGGAGGTGTATGCCGATGATAGCAGACAGCGTGAAGGTGAGCGTGTTCGGAAAAATAAGCGATAAGCTGTATTCGGCACAAATTACCTCCGTTTCAGGACGCTGTAAAAGTGCGTATGTGATTTCGCACAAACCCGTAACAGAATATTTTGAGGGCGTTGTGGTTGCCGTTGCCGAATTTGACGGCCTTGACGGCGAGCGTCCGATAATCTCACAATACGGTGAGGTGTTTTATGAGCCCGAACTGCGACAGGTGCTTTCAAAACTGAAAAATATTAAGCTGAAAAGCATTGTGTGCCTTTACGAAAAGTCGTGCGGTGCGGTTATCTTCTACAAAAGCAGACAGAACACGAAAATTCTGCTTGTAAAGAACAGCAACGGCAGATATTGGAGCTTTCCGAAGGGTCATATTGAAGACGGTGAAAACGAACATCAGACAGCAATCCGTGAAATTAAAGAGGAAACAGGTCTTGATGTCGTGATTGAAAAGGGTTTTCGTGAAATCAGCGAATACTGTCCTTTCGGTAAAATTCGCAAACGGGTTGTCTTTTTCCTTGCACAGGCATTTACGGATAATGTCAAAATTCAGGAGGAGGAAATTGACAGTTATATTTGGGTTGATTTGCAACAGGCACGAAAAATGTGCTCCTATGATAATGATTTGAGGATTATTGAGAAAGCTGAAACGGCGATTCATCTTCTCAGAAACTAAAAGCCGACAATTTAACACGAAATTTACAGGTACACGGCGGTGTGCCTGTTTTTTTGATTTTATAAAACATTTTCTGTAAATTAAAAATGTTGAAAAAAGCAAAAAATACCACTTGACATGTTGATTATACAGAATGTAATCTAATTTCCCCGTTACAATCCTGTATCCAAAAATGTGGAAAACCTATTTTTTTAATGTTAAAAGTTACAACTTTGTAAATTTCGTGTAGTATCGGGATTTTTTAACATCACTTTCAACACTTTCAACATAGTTTTCCACATTGATGTTTAAAATGTTGAGTTATACAGAATGTATAAGTGCAAATTTAGAAAAATAAATCGCAAATTCGTGATTCAAAAAAACATTTTTTTCTGCGATTCAAATTGTGACAAGGTAATATATGACAATCTATACTCATAAAATACATCGGCGAGGTGTGTTTTATGAAAAAGGAAACCGTTAAAATGAGGCTTTGGGGGCTTGTCATTGTTCCGTTGATGATAATTGTGTTCAAAAATCTGTATTCGCTGACAAACGGTGCGTTGCTCGGCATATTTTTCGGTGCTGTAAACGGCAGTATGTGGGAGCAGACCAAGGTTGTTATGCTTTCCTACCTTGTGTGGAGTCTTGTTGAGGCAATCGGAAAACGCTCGGGATTCCATCGCTTTGCCGTGTCAAGAATAATTTCGCTGTGGTTTGTCGGAATATTCTGTCTTGCGACATATCTGCTAATCTATGCACTCGGTGTTGAAAGTGCAGGTCTGCCAAGGTTCATTTGTGCAACTGCCGTGTGTTTTTCTGCGTTTGCACTCAGCGCAAGGCTTGAATACGGCGAAAGAAAAATCGAACAGCTTTTTTTGCCCTGCGTGTTTATGATGTTGCTTTTGATTGCCGTGTACTGCAGTTTTACAGTGTTCCCTCCGCACATGATACTTTTTGAGGACATACAAACGGGAATGTACGGCATAATTCCCGAATACATCGACTCCGGAGCGATTGCTCTTGATACATTGTACAGAGTTTGAGTTTTTAAAAACAAATGGCTTAAAAGTATTTAATAATTTGAATTGTTATGTTATAATAGATAGCAAAATGAAGTGGTGTGTCCCATGCAGACACAAAAAATAAAAAGGAAACCGAATAAGGCTGATTATGATGAAAAACGAAAGATTTGAAAATACAGAACAAAAGCCTGATGTGATTGCAGGGCGAAATCCTGTAAGTGAGGCTGTTCGCAGTAACCGCCCGATTGACAAAATTCTTGTAGCAAAGGGTGAAAAGAGCGGTGCGATTGTGGGAATCCTCGCAAAAGCCCGTGATAAGAAAATTCCCGTTAAGGAAGTTGACCGCACAAAGCTTGATTATGTGAGCGGCGGCGCAACTCATCAGGGTATTGTCGCATTTGCAGCGGCAAAGGATTATTCAACGGTTGACGATATCCTCGAATATGCCGAAAGCAGGGGCGAAGCTCCGTTTGTTGTTGTGCTTGATGAGGTTGAAGATCCGCATAATCTCGGTGCAATAATCAGAACCGCAGAATGTGCCGGAGTTCACGGAATTATTATTCCGAAACGCAGAAGTGCCGGTTTAAGCTACACGGTTGCCAAAGCGTCTGCAGGCGCAATTGAATATATGCGTGTTGCAAGGGTGACCAATATTGCAGTTACACTTGATGAACTCAAAGAAAAAGGCGTGTGGGTTTACGGCGCAGATATGGACGGCACGGATTATGACGAGTGTGATTTTTCGGGTGCGTGTGCAATTGTTATCGGCAACGAAGGTAAGGGCATTTCAAGACTTGTCCGTGAAAAGTGCGATGTAATAGCGTCATTGCCTATGAAAGGTCAGATAAATTCCCTTAATGCGTCGGTTGCCGCAGGAATTTTGATGTACAAAGCAATGAAAAACAGATGATGTCAAATTGAAAGTTGAAAATTGAAAATGTAAAATGGAAAATATATTAAAGTATATGTATGTAGGAGCAAACCTCGTTCGCCCGCATTAAAGAGATTATCTGTTTCATCAAAATAATTTGATATAATTATTAATATTGTTTTAAATTTGAACGCATTGCGTTCAATCGTGTGCTTTGCACACGAACGGGCGAACACGGTTCGCCGCTACATTGGAATACACAACTTTCTTCACATCAAAAAATATGCGATTAAACAAAATGTTTTATCAAAACGGGCGGATAATATCCGCCCCTACAAAGATTGTAAAAACAGAGAGTACCGTTCGGGCGGCATAGTTTCCGATAAATCTAACTATCTGCCCGAGAGTAAATAAAAAGGAGTGAATGCTTTGGCTGATATGGACAAGGACAGGCTTAAAGAGCTTGAAATCGAGAGCATACTCGAAGAAACCCACTATCTTGCCGATCAGGAGCGAATGGAGCAGACGGCACAGAAATACCGTGCAAAGCCGAAGATTGAAGAGATTTTCAGCAATGCCGATAAAAAGCCGAGGTTAAAAAATACAAATCCGCTTGATGAATCCGAACCTGATACTTCAAACTCAATAGTCGGGGATAAGACTGCCGCCACAATGCAAGCAGAGCTTATAATGGACGGAAATGACGATGACCTTGTAACTCCCGAACAGCTTAAAGCAGAGGCTGAAAAAAAGGCTGCGGAAAAAGCCGAAAAGGCTAAGCGTGAGTATGAGGAGGCAAAGAAAAAAGCCGCCGAGGAAGAAAACAAGATAGTTACCCTCACACCTGAGTATGATGAAAATACAGAATTTTCGGGCGAAGTGCTCGGAGAGGTTGACCAGTTTCGTGACGAGGCTGAAATTAAAAGCTACCATACCATAGATATCGACATTCCAGAGGATAAGCCAAAGGAAAAGACCGAAACCAAAGAAAAGAAAGAGGCTTCGCAGACTCCCGTTCATCAGTTCCCGAATACAGAAAAACCGCCTCGCAAGGTGGTTGCAAAAGTTCCCGTGTATCGTCCCGATGAACCGAGAAATATTCTCAATGTCAAGGCAGGCAGATTTTCCGAGGCTGTAGCGAATGAGTATGAGGAGTATGTGCGTTCAAAGAATCCTTCGGTAATCGCTCATGTGCTTCGTCCCGAGCCGACAATCGTTGATGAGGAGATTGCCCCGACCGAGAAAAAGCATAAGGATAACCGTCCTATAGGCGAAAAGGTTATTTCTGCCCTTGTCGGAATCTTTTCAAAGGATGAATCCGACGATAACGATACCGTAAAAGAGGAAAATTCAAAGCCTGTTGAGGATTATACAGGCGAGGAGGACGAAAAAAGTATTCTCTATGAGCTGAATCATAATATAAGAAAGCTCTTTATGAGAAGTCTGTTGTCGGGAATAATTGCCGCAGTTGTGGTTGTTCTCACAATCGTTACAAGAATTTTTCCGAGTGCAATATGTTCGGCAGTTCCTTTTGCACCGGCGGCATACGCAATTTTGCTGTTTATTCTTATGGCGGCGTCGCTTGTGCTGAACCGTGTGGCAATGCTCAGCGGACTTTCGCCGCTTGTGCATATCAAAGGTAATTCCGATACAGCCGTTGCCGTTGCGGGTGCGGCAGGAATGGTTCAGATAATTGTGTCATTCTTCTGCCTTGGCGATTTGAACGGATTTCATGTGAACTACTACACGGTAATTCCTATGCTTGCGTTCTTTGCAAATAATGTGGGAAAGCTTTATATGGTTCTTCGTGTAAAGGACAATTTCAAGTTTGTTTCGTCAAAGGGACAGAAATATGCGTCAAAGATTTACAACAACGAGTCTGTTGCAATGCAGATGATGAGCGGTACTGCCGCCGACCGTCCGATAATTGCCTATCAGCATAAGACCGAATTTCCGTCAAACTTTCTCAAAATATCTTATGCACCCGATCCGAGCGAGGATTTGGCGTCAAAGCTTGCCCCGATAACAACAATTGCATCAATAATCATTGCGGTAATGTACGGTGTTGTTAAGCTGTCATTTGCAGACGCTTTGAATGCATTTGCACTTATCACTGCGGTGTCTGTGCCTGTGGCAACACTTCTTTCTGTTAATGCCCCCGTGAGAAAGCTCTGCAAAACTCTGCTCTCCTACGGCTCAATGCTTTCGGGTTATCCGTCGGTAAAGCAGTTCTGCGACAGTACGGCTATAATGATAGATGCAAATGAATTGTTCCCTGCCGAGTCAATCTCGCTTGAGGGCATCAAAACCTTTGAGGATTACGGCATTGACGAATCTCTTCTCTGCGGAATTGCAATTCTTAAAGAGGCTCAGAATCCGATTGCAAATGCTTTTGATTCGGTAGTTGCAGAAACCGAGGAAACACTTCCTGAGGTTGAAAGCGTTCTTTATGAGGATGAAATCGGACTTGTGGGATGGATTAAGAGCGAAAGAATCCTTGTGGGTTCACGCACGCTTATGGAAAAGTACAGCGTGGAAGTTCCGAATATGGAATATGAGGAGAAATATACTTCTCAGGGCAGACAGGTCACATATCTGTCAAGAGCAGGCAGACTTGTTGCAATGTTTGTTACAAGATACACTCCCGACGCTCAGCTCAAGGCTGAAATGCAGAGAGCCGAAACCAACGGCATAAGCTTCCTCATCAGAACAACCGATTATAATGTTACAAATGACCTTGTTGCAAAACTCTACGATTTGTTCTACCGCAGTATCAAGGTGCTTCCGACAGGACTCGGAAATGTTCTCAGGGAGGCAGAGGATACGGTTGAGGAAACCTCCCGTTCATATCTCATTACAAACGGCAAAGCCGCATCGCTTGCCCGTGCAGTTACGGGTTGCGTAAAAATCAAGCACAATATTTCGCTTTCAATCATAATTCAGCTGATTGCCGTAATTTTCGGATTGCTCGTTGCATCAACACTTTCGCTTTATGCCGGTGTACAGGTTATGGGTTCGCTTGAAGTGCTGATTTATGCGTTGTTCTGGGGCGCCGCCGCGGTTTTTGCTCCGGCTGTCCAAAAACCGTAGGAAAGGATGTAAAATATGAAAATAGCTCCGTCACTTTTGTCTTGTGACTTTTCAAAAATGGGTGAAGAAATTGAAAGAATGGATCTGGCGGGTGCCGATTGGATGCATCTTGATGTTATGGACGGTCACTTTGTTCCGAACATAACCTTTGGCGCTCCCGTAATCAAGGCGGTAAGAAAGTTCTCAAACCGCCCGTTTGATGTTCACCTTATGATAAGCGATCCGCTTAAATATATTGACGATTTTGCCGATGCAGGTGCGGATATCATCACCTTCCATGTTGAATGCGACTCTGACATTGATGATACAATTGCGAAAATCAAGTCAAGAGGAATCAAACCCGGACTTGTTCTAAAGCCAAACACTCCTGCTTGGACAGTATTTCCGTATCTTGAAAAGCTTGACCTTGTACTCGTTATGACGGTTGAACCGGGCTTTGGCGGACAGAGCTTTATGCCCGAGATGATGCCGAAGGTTAAGGAAATCAAGAGGGAATGCCAACGCAGAGGTCTGAACAATATCCTTATTGAGGCTGACGGCGGAATCGGCAGAGATACCATTGAGCAGGCGTCAGAGGCAGGCGTTGATGTGTGCGTTGCGGGAACGGCTGTTTTCAGAGCCGCAGATCCCGCAAAAGCAATTGAGCTTTTTAAATCATTCTGATAAATTCTGATAATAAGCAAGTCCGAATCCGATATTTCTCGAATTCGGGCTTTTGTTTTTTATATGAAATGAACAGGCGTAAAACACTGAAAATTCTTATATTGTAATTGTCAATATATGTAAAAACGGTCGATAAAAAGGCAATATACACAATAATAAGCACGAAAATTTGTACAATGCAACAATTTCACCGTTATTTTGCACAGATTTTTAGCTAAAACATTTCCGTTAAAAGAATAACAGATTCATTGCCCGAACAACTTAAATGTGCTATAATTTAGTTGTCCTCGGGAATTTTGTACTGTTAAAGTTTCCGAAGCTTAGAAGTATTGCCACAAAACTGTGGCGAACGGTAATTTTATTTTATTAAAGGAGCAGCAAGTATGAAAAAAATTCAGAAAAAGCTTTCTGTGGTTCTTGCGGTAATGATGGTGCTGTGCATGTTCACAGCTCTGCCTTTCTCAGCAAGTGCTGCCGAAACAAGCGAAGAAACAAGTGCAGGCAACAAGATCAATGTTACATCAAATGTGGCAGATCCTGTTTCGTATGATTACAATGCACAGACAAAGCAGGTTGTTGTCACTTACCTTCTCAAGGCAGATCACATGATCGTTAATGCACAGAGCAGCCTTACATACGACAGCAAGGTTCTCAAGCTTGCATCAACAAATACAAGGGAAAAGGTTTTCCCTGTATTCCAGAGAAGCATCGTTTGGAATCCAAGCCTTACAAATAAGGTTCTCTTCACCTGCTCAAGCCTTGATCTTTTCAACTTCAAGTCAGAGAATGTTTATTGCACATTTACATTTGATGTTGTAGGCAGCGGTGACACAACAGTAAATCTCAATGTTGATTATCTTACAGGTACAGAGGCTGATACATATGATGAGCTCTTCGAAAGCGAAAAGAAGGACATCGGTTATATTGACAATAGTGCTAACAAAGTAGCAGGTGCTGCATTTACTGCAAAGGCAGTTCTCGTTCCGGACGAAGAGCCAACAACAGCTCCTCAGCCTACAACAGCAACACAGCCTACAACTGTAACACAGCCAACAACAGCAACACAGCCAACAACAGCAACACAGCCGACAACAGCAACACAGCCGGCAACACAGCCGGCAACACAGCCGACAACAGTTGCTCCTTCGGATGTTCCTACAGACGGCTACTATGTATACGGCGACAACATCAAGCTCAAGCTTACATCAATCGGTACAGATAAAGTAGGCGGAAAAATCGCTCTTCAGAAGGGTACATACACATTCAAGATTGATAACTATGGCACACTTCTCGGTTACTCTAAGACATTTACAGACACAACAAAGGGTCTTACATTCAACAAGAAGTTCAAGAGCAGCACAACACTCGTTGCAACAGGCGGTACATACACATTCCAGTTTAACACAAAGACAAACACACTCGTTGTTAAGTATGACAAGAACCTCCCGAATGATTACCTCATCGGTGACCTCAACACAATTCTTTCACCTGTAAAGGGCAAGACTATTGCAGTTGGTTCAACATATCTTGCAGCAGGTACATACAAGTTCAAGCTTTCTGCAGGTAATGTGGTTTACGGTTACAACAAGGTAATCAACAACACAACAAACGGAAATTCACTTTCACTCAACAGCAAGTATTCAAGCTACCTCACACTCAACGCAACAGGCGGTACATACACATTCACACTCAACACAAAAACAAAGAAACTCGTTGTAGGTTATGTTCCTGCAAAGGATGAAAAAGCTGATGATGTTCATGTATCGGGCGACATCAACCTCGTACTTGATGACAAGGGCGGCGAAAGCAATGTTGCAAAGGGTACAGTAAAGCTTAGTGAGGGTACATACTCATTCAAGATTTATAACTACGGTACAGCATACACAATCGGTTCAAAGATTGTTGACAGCGGTGCAAAGACACTCAAGAGCTCTTACTCAGCTAATGTAACACTTATCGCATCAGGCGGTACATATACATTCAGCTTCGACAAGACAACAGGAGAACTTAAAGTAACTAATAAATAATCATTGATTATAATTTAGCGGTGTTCGTCACTTGTTCGTAAGCGAATAAAAAGACATAACTGAAATTATTAAAAAATGCATCAGATCCCGAAAAGGTCTGATGCATTTTTGTTTTGTATAAAACCTGTACGGCGACTTTCCATCGGCAAATTATATACAATATAAATTCGTATCCCATGCCGGAATATATGGGTGGTGGCGGAGAAAAATTTTGTAGTCGGGATTCACGCTGTGAATGTATAGTGCAAGGCGGAAAATATCCTCAAACCTGTGGTATGCCGAAAAATTCAGCTTTGGTTTGCAGTTTTCCATTGTTTTCTGCATACCGATGAGGGTTTCCATATCCGCCCCCTCAACATCGGCTTTAATGTAGCCTGCCGCCATTCCGCAGAGAATCGTATCAACAGTCGCAACCTTTGTTGCAACGCCCTTGTCGGCAATTGCGCTGTTGCGACCGGCCTTGTTGTTGAATATAAGCTCCGTGTTTTTACTGTATGAGCCGAGTTGCCAAAGCGACACATTCGCCATGCCCTTGCAATGAAGTTTCAGCTTTTCAAAATTCTTTGCGTTAGGTTCAAATGCGATTATACGCTTGTAACTGCCGTTTGTGTAGTGCAGAAATTCATCAATCGTATCGCCGTTGTATGCGCCGAGGTCAACATAGCTTTCGTTTTCACTGAGATTCAGAATATTGCCGAAAGCCTCGTCCTTGTCGGTTGTGACAGGGGGGAGGAGGTCAATTCTGCCTGTGTAGTAGAATTTCAGAATGTTTTCGTAAACCTTTTTTGAAAGGTCATCGGCAAGCAGACTGTATGCACTTTCAATTTGCTCTTTATTTTCGGTAATAAAATCATTGTCAAAAAGTTTGTTTCCAAAAACAGGAACGGAGGGGACAAGCGTTTCGTGTTTTTCGGAAATTTTCGTTATGTGTTCCATAACATTGGGGAGCTGGCTTGCAAAGCAGAGGGCGATTATAATGTCGCCGAATTCGGTTTCAACATCGGAAAGCTTCTTCACCGTGAAATCGTGGAATTTCTGCCCACGCACAAAATCATCACTTGCAATAACGGCAGACGCTTTGATTCCGTATCGGTCAAATGCGGCAAGAACCTTGTCCGCACCGTCACCCATTCCGTAAAGCACAACAGGCTTTCCGCAATTTTTCAGTCGTTCCCATACAGATGTTTCGTTTTTTAAAAGTTCGGTTATATTAAACATAAGGATACTCCAATTAGTGTATATGGCATTGTAATTGTTTTCGCAATGAAGGCCCCTACGGGTTTGCAAAGCAAAAAAAGTATAAAAAAACGCCCACCCTACTGGGTGGACACTTTATGTGTTGGCATCTCCCTATTTTTCCGGGCCGTCACCAGCCAAGTATTTTCGGCACCACTGAGCTTAACTTCTGTGTTCGGTATGGGAACAGGTGGACCCTCAGCGTCATCAACACCAACTTATTAACTTTTGCTTCTCTCTTGAGAACAGTATTGATTATACTACGGGCTGCACCAAATGTCAACACTTTTTTTAAAAAAATTTAAAAATTCTTTTAAAACCCTGAAAAGCCCGTATTTATCCCGATTTATCGCCGTTTTAACCGTCATTGAACCCGATATATACTTGATGCGGTGAAAAATTATACATATTTTGGCTTGTTAAAGCGTAAAAAATAGGATGCCGTTGTTTGCCGTAAATTATTGACTAAACGGATAAAAATGTGTACAATTAAATAGATTAGAACAGATTGGGATGTTTAGAATGAATAATGTAAATAAGTGTAAAATGCTTTTGTCGTCACTCTCTGTATTCAGAGGTATAATGAACAGAAGCGTTCCGAAAGCCTTTTATGAACTTTTGCTTTCGCTCGACAAAAAGCCTGAGGAATTTCTCGGTGCATACGGCAAGCTTTGCTCAATGCTTTGCGAAAGAGGTTGTGCGGATAAGTTCGCATTTGCAATCAGCGAAACGGCTCTTTTTGACGATAACTGTTTTGCCCGTGCCGCAACAGCCGGCAAACAGGGTGAGTTACCCGAAAATGTTGTTTCTGCCGTTAAGACAGACTGCGACGCTATTTTAACAGCCGCAAAGCTTACTTCCGATGAAGTGCTTGAGGCATATACCTATGCTGATGAAATCAAGGAGCTTGTTCCGATTCTTCCAAAGTGGCAGACAGGCAAGTGCGCTCCGTGCTTTGACGGATTTGACGGTTCACTTGACAAGCTTTCTGCTTATTATAAGGAAAACGGTTGCGGAATGTTTGCCCGTTACAAGGCGTTCATCTGGCGTGACGGTGACATTCGGCCTGTTGAGCATCCGGACAGGATTGATATGGATACATTTACGGGATATGAGCGTCAGAGAAGTCAGGTTGTAAACAACACACTTTCATTTATTCAGGGCAAGAGCTGTAACAACTGCCTGCTTTACGGTGATAAGGGTACAGGTAAAAGCTCAACAGTCAAGGCAATTGCAAACGAGTTCCGCAAAGACGGACTCCGCATTGTTGAAATGCCTAAGGACAGGCTCATTGACTTTCCGCTTCTTGTTGACAAAATTGCCGCTCTTCCGCTTAAATTCATTATATTTATTGATGATCTTTCGTTCCAGCATCAGGATCAGAGCTATACAACCCTTAAAGCCGTGCTTGAGGGCGGACTTGCGGCTCGTCCCGATAATGCGTTGATTTATGCAACATCAAATCGCAGACACCTTGTTAAGGAAAGCATTTCCGACAGAACTCATACTGTTGATGATATCAATGTTCGTGACAATATGCAGGAAAGTCTTTCGCTTTCGGACCGTTTCGGTCTTGCAGTCTGCTACACAATTCCTTCAAAAAATGATTTTCTTGAAATTGTATATTCTCTTGCAGAGCAGAGAGGCGTCAAGATGACTCACGAAGAGCTTGCACTCGGCGCTGAGCAGTTTGCACTTTCAAGAGGCGGTCGTTCGCCAAGATGTGCAAGACAGTATGTTGAATCGCTGTTTTGCTGATTAATCGGAGGTCAGTTATGAAAACAAAAATAATTTCAATTGCTCTTGCAGTTGTGACAATGCTTTCGGCAGTTGCGCTTTTCAGCGGTTGTTCTGACGGAGAATATCCTGTTGAGGTGGCAAACATCACGATAGAAAGTCAGCCAAAGAACATAGTTGTTCTTGATGCGCCGACAGCCGATATCCTCATCGCAACAGGCTATGACAGATATATTGTGGGCAGAAGTGATGAGGTTGACCAGCAGTCAATCGCAGTTGCCCCGAGCGTCGGTTCATATGAAAATCCCGATACCGACAAAATTATCAATTCCGGCACAAACCTTGTGTTTGCAGGTCAGTCAATAAATGAGGACGCAAAGAAGAAGCTTCAGGACAAGGGTATTCAGGTTGTCACAATGTCACACGGTGATACTCCCAAGCAGGTTGAAACGAACTATGTGACAATCGGCAAAATTTGCGGCGGCACAAAAACGGGCGCAAAGAAGGGTGAAGATACCTACAATGAATTGCTTGATAAGATGAACAACTACAAACAGCAGGTTAATAACAGAAATTCCGGCATTCTTGATACGGTTTGTTATCTCTATACAGAAAACGACAGACTCAAGATGATGACAAGCGGAACATACGGTGATATGCTCCTGGGCTATACGGGGGCGGTTAATGCCGCAGTAAACATCAGCGACAACAATGTTGATGTTGCAACTCTCAAGATTGCAAATCCGAACTTTATCTTCTATGCAGACAAAGCTACTCTTGATAAAATTAAGGGTGATACAACACTCGCAAGTCTTGGCGCAGTCAAGACAGGCAAAATTCTTGAGGTTTCGCTTGAAGAAATGTCAAGACCCGGCAATACTGCTCTGGAAGCACTTGAAAAAATGGTTTACTTTATGTATCCCGACCTCAAGCCAAAGTCTGCAACAGACACAACAAAGGCTCAGGATGCGACAGCGTCAAAGACTGACGCAACAACCGCAACTCAGGCGACAACAACCGCAAGCAATTCAAAGTCGGTTGCCGATAAGTATAATCTTACCATTACATCAGACCTTTCACTCAAGCAGGAAGATGAAAATGACACGGTAAAGGCTATGCAGCTCCGCCTTTATAACATCGGTTACATTGCCGACAAGGACAATGTGACAGGCTACTACGGCGAAGTAACAGCCGAGGCTGTTAAGAAATTCCAGAAAAACAACGGTCTTAAAGAAACAGGTACAGCCGATAACGCAACTCTTGTATTGCTTTTTGACAGTTCAGCGAAAAAAGCCAAATAATTCAAATTGAAATTTGAAAATTGAAAATGGAAAATTATAGTCGGGAAGACAGTTTGCAAAATGCAAAACATTGTCTTCCCGACTGTTTTTTTATATGTGATTTACCGATATACCGTAGCGGCGATCAGCGATCGCCATTTGATTTGGTTGTAAAACCAAATCAACCCGTAGGAGCGAACTAAGCAAATAACTTCACCATAACGGGAGAACGAGGTTCTCCACTACAAACGATACACGGCTTTCATATCATCAAATGATATTTGCAAAAACAAAATGTATCTTAAAAGCGGGCGTCCAATGAACAGCAATCGAAACGATTGTAAAATCACTTTGAGCTTATGAATTACTTGATTTGTGTGTAAACACAAATCAAATGGCGATCACTGATCGCCGCTACAAACAGCAAAACAAAGGTCGGGAAACAGAGCATTTCATTTTACACACTCTCT
>ENA-OPFT01001092-OPFT01001092.1-human-gut-metagenome-genome-assembly--contig:-NODE-1092-length-14432-cov-2.273075_pt1 | contig 14432 bp, 10 predicted proteins | sample MGYA00241714_ERZ501560 | MGnify/ENA primary metagenome ERZ501560 (study PRJEB25962, sample SAMEA2042392) | human gut metagenome | biome: human gut; feature: human-associated habitat; material: faeces...
TTCCATTCAGCACAGCTTTAATGATGGTAGCAAAATTATCATCTGCTAAAATCATAGAAGAGGCATCTTTTGATACTTCTGTTCCTGTAATTCCCATTGCCACGCCAATATCTGCTTTCTTTAGTGCCGGTGCATCATTTACTCCATCTCCTGTCATAGCTACAATGCGGCCTTTCTTTTGCCAGTTTCTCACAATTCGTATTTTGTTTTCCGGTGAAACCCTTGCATAGACCGAAATCTCTTCCAAAAGTTCATCTAACCTTTCCTCACTCATGGCATCCAGTTCCTGCCCGGTTACTGCCAGATCTCCTTCTTCAAAAATACCGATCTTTGCCGCGATCGCCGCCGCTGTCACTTTGTGATCTCCGGTGATCATTACCGGGCGGATCCCAGCCAGCTTGGCTGTCCGTACTGCCTCGGCTGCTTCTTCACGCGGCGGGTCGATCATTGCCACCAGTCCGATAAAGGTAAACCCATTTTCCCCTTCCAGCGTCAGCTTTTCATCTTCATCCACCTCTTTGTACGCAAAGGCAAGCACACGCAGACCATTTTCCGAAAATTCCTGATTCTGCCGCAGGATTTCTTCTTTTATCTTGTCATTAATCTCGCGGCTTCCCCCACTCTCCGCCAGCTTAACACTCCGCTCCAGCAGAACATCGACAGCGCCTTTGGTAAGTATCGTCGATACGCCGTGCAGACGGTATTTGGTACTCATCAGTTTGCGGTCCGAATCAAAGGCAATTTCTTCCAGTCTTGGCATCATTTCACGAATGTCTTCTTCTGAAACACCCGCCTTTGTCAGTCCGGCTTTTTGCGCCATTGTCAGGAGACAGCTCTCCGTCGGATCCCCGAGTTCCTTTCCCTTTTGAAAGGAAGCGTCGTTATTCAGGATCGCATTGTACAAAAGTTTTCGGTGAAGCGGTTCGATCAAATCGAGTTCCTCCGGTTTCAGAACGGTATGATCAATATAAATGTCGGTTACAGTCATTTTATTTTGTGTCAGCGTTCCTGTCTTATCCGAACAGATTACCGACACGCATCCCAGACTTTCCACGGCTTTCAATTCTTTGATAATGGCATTGTCGGCCGCCATTTTCCGCGTTCCCATCGCCTGCACGATCGTAACGATGGAACTAAGCGCCTCCGGAATCGCCGCCACGGCAAGCGCCACAGCAAACATGAGCGAATCCAGCACCGGCTGCTTCTGCCAGATTCTAAGCGCAAATACAATTGCCGAGATAATCATGATCACGATCGCAAGTTTTTTTCCAAAATCATCCAGACTTACCTGCAATGGCGTCTTTCGCTCCTGTGTGGCATTCATGAGGTCGGCAATCTTTCCCATCTCGGTCTGCATTCCCGTCGCCGTTACGAGTACGACCGCACGGCCATACGTAACCAGTGTACCGGAATATACCATATTGATCCGGTCTGCCAATGCTGCCTCTCCTTGGATAACCTCTTCCGTCTTATCTACATTTGCCGATTCCCCGGTAAGCGAACTCTCATTGACCTGAAGCGAATAATTGCTCAAAATACGGCCATCCGCCGCGATCATATCCCCTGCTTCCAAAAGAAGAATGTCTCCCGGCACAACCTCCTTGGAAATTATTTCCATTTTCTTTCCCTTGCGAAGCACTTTCGCATGAGGCGACGACAGTGCTTTCAGAGAATCCAGCGATTTTTCAGCCTTGAGATACTGCACCGTTCCAAGCACCGCATTCATCACAATGACAACAAAGATCACGACGGTGCTCTCCACATTTCCGGACAGCATTGACACAACCGCCGCAATAATCAAAATAATAACGAGCAGATCCAGAAACTGCTCCGCAAAGATTCGCACCGGGCTTTTTTTCTTTGCTTCTTTCAAACAGTTTTCTCCCTGTTCCTGCCGGATTTTCAGCACCTCACTCTCCGTTAAACCCTCTTCGGAGGCATGCTGGTTTCGAAGAACTTCTTCCTTGGTCATCTGGTAAATTTCTTTCATAATCATAGTCCTTTCTTGTTTTGGGGTGTCCCTTTTACGTTACCTTTCGCCGCTCTGCCTGGCTTATTAACAAGTCCTCAACTTGCTTCGTGCTGCGCACTCCCGCAAGTTGCCCCATTCGCACTCCGCGCTATTGCGCTCCTTGCTCATGTGGTTTGTGTCTCTGGACAAGAAATTACTTTTTCTGCAAGCAGAAAGCAATTTCTTGTCTGAGACGGACTTATTATCCCACAAAAAAAGACTTTCTGTGCACGCAAAACACATGCACAAAAAGTCTTGTTCAACAATTTCTGTTCCGTAGACCCCGGATTCTTGCGAATCGTACTGACGAAATCTACACCGGACTTTTACGTCCGGAACTACTCCCTCTTTGTAGGTTGCTCTTATCCTATCATGTATTCTTCTCCATGTAAAGAGGTTTTATACAAAAATCGGTTAAGAACTAGCAAAGATTCTTAATGCTCTCCGTAATCTGTGGGATGGTTAATCCGTTTTTCTCCATTACTTCTGCCACATCATAACGGTCTAAAAATTCTTTTTTGAGACCAAGATTCAGCACTTTCATGTCAGAAGCGCCATAGAAACGTGCGATTTTTTCACCAAATCCGCCATCCAGAACACCATCCTCCAGCGTCACAACGACATCGTGATCTTTCTTCAAATTCTCCAAAAGTTCTTCGTCCACGCCGGTGATATAATATGGATTGATAACGGTCGCATCGATTCCTTCTTTCTGCAAAGCTTCTGCTGTCTGCTCAGCAAGAGAATAAAATGTTCCAAGGCCGATCAATGCCACTTTACTTCCTTTTTTTGTCACCTCATAACGGTTCAACTTCGAAAAGTCTTTCGTGACCTTTTTGCCATCGGATACCATCGCACCGCCCGGAAGTCGAATTGCAACCGGATGTTCCTTCTGCTCAATGCTCCAGTCCAGCATTGCCAGATATTCTTCCTTTGTCGTCGGAGCAAGATAAACAAGATTTGGAATATTTGCCATCATCGGAATGTCATACAACCCAAGATGTGTCACATCATTCATGCCATAGACCGTTCCCCAGAACGTAATAATCGTCGCAGGATTATTATTGATACAGAGATCCTGTGAAAGCTGGTCATACGTTCTCTGAACAAAAGTACTATAGACTCCATACACCGGTTTTCCGCCATTTGCCGCGATACCGGAAGCAAGCGCAACCGCCGTCTCTTCTGCAATTCCCACATCGACAAACTGCTTGCCCGCCTCTTTTCTCTTATCCTCGGTAAATCCCATTACCGTCGGCGTTCCGGATGTGATGGCAACGACACTCGGATCTTTTTTCATTTTATCAAGCAGGTAAGAAACCGTCACATCTTCGTATCCTTCGCCTTCCATTTCCATCAGAGGTTCTCCGGTATCAATGTGAAATGGCCCGCTGTAATGCCACTCTTCTTTATGAGCCTCTGCCGGCGCATATCCTTTTCCTTTCAACGTCTTAATATGCACAACGACCGGTTTTTTGCTGTCCTTTACTGCCGCAAATGCATTAATCAGCGCACGCACATCATTTCCCTCGTCCACGTAACGATAGTCAAGTCCCATCGCACGGAACAGATTGCATTCTGCCGTTCCTTTTGTCTCGCGGAGCAGTTTCAGATTCTGATACAGACCACCATGATTTTCTGCAATCGACATATCATTGTCATTGACCACAATAATGAAATTGCCTCCCAGTTCTGCTGCCCAGTCAAGTCCTTCCAATGCTTCCCCGCCACTGAGCGATCCATCTCCGATCACCGCGATCACATTGCCATCTTCCCCTTTCAGGTCGCGCGCCTTGGCAAGTCCAAGTGCCAGACTCACAGACGTTGATGTATGTCCAACGGTAAAATGATCGTGCTCACTTTCATGCGGATTACTATATCCGGATACATCATCGTAATGCTCCTCATACAAATACGCATCCTTTCTTCCCGTCAGCATTTTGTGCGGATAGGTCTGATGCGATACGTCATATACAATCTTATCTTTTGGCGATTCAAATACATAGTGCAGAGCAATTGTCGCCTCTACCATACCAAAATTGGGGCCAAAATGACCTCCGTGAATACTCGCCCGTTTCAATAACGCTGCCCGCATTTCTTCCGCAAGTGCCGTCATCTGCTCATCGTTTAATTTTTTTACATCTTCCGGTCCATTGATATTTTCTAAATACATTTGTCTTCCTCCCAAGTTAATTTCCCAGTTTCAACAGCTTTTTCATATCTTGATATCTTATAATCCAGTTTGTCCATCGCCGCCTGTAGCTGCGCTTTCTGCTCTTCCAGTTTTTCCCGCTGTTCCTGCAAAAGCTGAAGTCTTGCAGCAAAAGTCGAGTCGCCCTGCTGGAATAATTTTACATATTCAATCAGAGCCTCCACCGGCAGTCCTGCGCTTCTCATGCAGATTGCCAATTCTACCCATCCGAGATCACTTTCCTGATAATTCCGAATACCATTGGCGTTTCGTGTCACTTCCGGAATCATTCCGATCCGCTCGTAGTAACGCAATGTATCCGCGCTGATATCATATTTTTCGCTGACTTCCTTAATCGTCACAAGCTGTCACCTCCTATGCTGTCTCTTTATTACACAATAAGTATAACACTTGGAGTTGACTCTAAGTCAAGAAAAATTTTCCATGGGGGTGAAAAATGTAATAGTAACTTCTCGCTGCTTTTTCATTATAACACCAGATCTTCCACTTTCTCTAATGGGATATTTAACTCCTTGGCTATATCTTCCGAAGATTCCCCCCTTGAGAAAGCTTCTAAAATCTGTTTGGCAAGATTTAATCCTTCTTCTCTGCCTTCTTCTCTGCCTTCCTCTCTTTCCTCTTCCCGCAGCACTTTCTCGTGAAGTTCCACATCAAATTCATACAAGCACATGTGATACACCTCCGCCTTATTCTTTAATAAAAATTCTTTTAAAATTCCATCCCGGATACATTCGTCTATCGTCGTCTGTATCGCATCCTCCAGTTCCATTTCTTTTCTATGTTCGCGTGCCCTTTCCGTAAATTCCGCGTACTCCTGTAGTGTTTGGCAGGCTGCTTTCAATTCTTCATTCTGCCCTTTGTTTATATTAATCTGAAGCACAATCAATTCCATGTTGGTCTCTCCAGTATTGGCGGCAAAAGCTTTAGATAAATGTATTTCCTTGCGTTCCGGCTGCTCCTCATCTCCATTGTAAAACACGACAAATTTTGGTGTCGGGATTTTAATCTGCTTACGGGAGTAGATATCCAGACCTTCCTCATAAATATATTTCTGCAACAGATCCGACACATAAAATAAGTTACGCAATGGCATGTTGGGATTGACTGTGGACTGATGTTCATATAACTGCATCATCATGTCGATGATACAGGATATATCATTCTTCATCCCAAGATATAATACACCATCTAACGTAGTGATGGCGAGATCATCCGGATTGTCATAATGTGTGTCATTGACCGCGTTAAACAGAGAAAGCAGTCTCTTTTTGTCCTGATACAGCATACGAAACAACGTATCTCTGTAATTTCGTATCACCACGGGCTTTGTTCTGATTTTTCTATTTTTCTTCATTCAAAATCTCCCTTCTGTGTTTTACAGGAGTTTTGGCATAAAAAAACCTTTCACTTTCTCTAAACCTTTTCACTCCTGCTTTGTAGTTATTTTTCTGGAATTTAAAGCAAGAATGATATACCAACTTATTCGAACTTTTCACTTATTTATATACAGACTAAAAATCACTTGCTTTCTGACAGTATAACATAGTACACTTTGGAATGCAAGTGATTTTCCATTACATTTTGCAAAAAGCCGGCACAGGTGCAAACGCCCATGCCGGCAATTATTTTTATAAACGATATAATATTATCTGAAACCGTAACTTCTTTACTCCGTCTGATCTGCTGCCCACACCGCTTTGGGTCCATGCTCTCCGGTACGGATCCGGATCACATCTGCCAGTTCGTAGACAAAAATCTTTCCGTCGCCATGTTCCCCGGTGTGTGCACATTTGCAGATGGCATCAATGGTTCGGTCTGCCCATTCCTGACTGGATACCACAATCTCAAATTTTACCTTCGGCAGAACATTGATATCGACATCGTATCCACGGATCTTCTCACGGTATCCCATCTGCGTTCCACAGCCCATTACCTGAGAGATCGTCATTCCATTTACTTTTAATTTTTGAAGCGCATCTTTGATGTCTTCCATTTTATCTTCATTTACAATTGCATCTATTTTAATCATAAGAAAACCTCCATTCTATTAATCCAGACCATTGAAGGACGGGTAAGCACTTTCTCCATGCTGACTCTCATCCAGACCAATTCTCTCATCATGCTCAGATACACGAAGTGGTGTAAACAACTTCACGATTCCGGCGCAGATCAATGTGCCGACAATTGCCACTGCGATCGTAACAACGATACTGATGATCTGTGCGACAAACAAATGATAATCGCCAAAGAGAAGTCCATCCCATCTGGCTGCGCCGTTGATCGATTTCTGAGCAAATAATCCGGTTGCGATACCGCCCCAGACACCGCCGATTCCGTGACATCCGAAAGCATCCAATGCATCGTCGTAACCAAAATGTTTCTTCACAACGGACATCATGAAATAACAGATCGGACTGACCACGATACCGATAATAAAGGAAGACCACAATGGTACAAAACCGGCTCCCGGTGTGATTGACACCAGACCAAGTACTGCTCCGGTACAAGCTCCTACTACCGTCGGTTTTCCGTCGCGGATCGTATCGATCGCCATCCAGGAAAGGAGTCCGCAGGCAGCGGAAGTATTGGTTGTCAGGAACGCATGAACCGCAAGTCCATCGGCTGCAAGAGCACTTCCGGCATTGAACCCAAACCATCCAAACCACAAAATAGATGCTCCCAAAAGAACAAATGGGATATTGTGGGTACGATATGCTGTTTTCTCATAACCACGGCGTTTGCCAAGCAGAAGGGAAAGAACCAGACCGCTGACACCGGAACTGATATGTACAACATTTCCTCCGGCAAAATCAACCGATCCAAGAACCTCTCCTAAAAATCCGCCTTTTCCCCATACCATATGAGCCATCGGATAATATACGACGATCAGCCACAAAGCGATAAAAGCAAACAGGGCTTTAAATTTCATTCGGCCTGCCACGGAACCCGTGATCAACGCCGGTGTTATGATGGCAAACATCATCTGAAAGGCTACAAAAAGTGTCGCCGGAATCGTGTCTGCATACGCTCCCGGTTCTGCACCAAGCCCGCTTAAACCAACTTGTTTCAGGTTTCCGATAATTCCTCCCAGATCTCCGCTGAAGGAAAGGGAATATCCAAAGAAAACCCACATAGCGGCTGCCAGTCCCATAATAAAAAACGAAGAAATCATTGTATTCAACACATTTTTTCTCCGCACTAAACCTCCGTAAAAGAATGCAAGTCCCGGCGTCATAAAGAATACGAATGCCGTTGCAATCATCATAAATCCCGTATCTCCAGAATTCGACATAAAAATACCACCTTTCTTTGTGAAATAGAAAAAGGCGCCCCTACCTCTGTAGGAGCGCCCTTGCTCTTGACAAAAAAAGCATAGCACATTTTCTACTACTTTTCAAGTACTTTTTTTAATTTTTATTCTTATTGATGAGTAGCCAGCTTCTCAAAATCGGCCCTCGCCATCCGGAAAACTTCCATCAATTTAGGCGAAAACACCCCACATTCGCCATTTACGATCATTCGAAAGGCTTCCTGCGTGGAATACGCATCTTTATAACATCTCTCATTTACCAGAGCATCGTATACATCGGCAATGGAAACGAGCTGCGCCGACAACGGAATATCTTCTCCGGCAAGACCATCCGGATATCCTTTTCCATCATAACGCTCATGATGATGACGGCAGATCTCATAACTTGCCTCCATCGATTTTCCGCTCCAGTTATTTTTTATTGCATCCAAAAGTTCACATCCGCGAATGGTATGTGATTTCATATATTCAAACTCATCTTTTGTCAGGCGGCCCGGTTTCAGAAGAATTTTATCCGGAATGGTAATCTTTCCGACATCATGAAGTGCACTAGCTGCTACGATCGTATCAATCACTTCCTGCGTCAGTCCATACTCCGGATACTCCTTCATCGCACGTTCTGCCAGAATTCTGGTATACCCTTTTACACGCTGAATATGTTCACCACTCTCGAGATTACGGTATTCAACAACCGTACCAAGCATATCAATGATTTCTTCGTTGCGCCGTTTCAACTGATCGGTCTGCATCCGCAGTGTGCGGTACGCCTTGCGAAGAACTCCGGTCTGTTCTTCCACTTTGGCTTCCAGCTCATTCTTGTATTCAAAGAAACCTACTACGTTTTTTACTCGCTGTTTAATGATAAAATTATTAAATGGTTTGGCGATAAAATCCGACACTCCAAAATCAAAGCACCGGTTTTCCACCTCGATCGATGTATCCCCACTGATGACAAGCACAGGAATCTTTCCCATGATCTCTCTGTCTTTCAATTGCTGCATCACCCCAAAACCATCCACTTCCGGCATGATAAGATCCAAAAGTATGGCTGACAAATGATCTTTTTCTCTCATAATGATATCCAGTGCCTGTTTGCCATTTTCTGCTTCCATTACACTATAATCGGATTCCAAAATCATCCGCAGCATATCACGATTCATCTCGATGTCGTCAACTACTAATATCGTATTCTTCATCTGCGTCTTCCTTTCCTTTGTATCAGTTTCCATTTCGGTATATGCGAATGGTATTTGTATTAGCATCATTTTTTAATGTAATGTTATCTACCTGCTCTGAATGCCATATCACTCCGTTAATTTCCACACATACGCCTGTAAACAATCGTCCCTGGACGACAACTTTTGCTGCTCTGCGCCTGTTTCTCTGCTTCTTAAATGCTTCACGCTTATTTATATTTTTTTCCAGTTCTTTTTCTTTGGTATAAATGGCATCTTCCAATTTCAGATAAATCGGATTCTGGTTTCGAACCTCCGGCGGATATTTACTCCGGATCTCTTTGTAGGCATTTCTCAAAAGCAGTAATTCATGCTGAACTTTTTTCTCGCGGTTTGCCAGTGAGGCTTCTTCTTTGGAATACTGTGGACTGCTTCCTAATTTCAAGTTTGTAATAATTCCCTTATCACTTCCGATATAGTACGCCTGAATGGCATTCTGGTAATCTACAGATCCATCTTCGAGAACGATCGGTGTTTTCTTTACATCTCTGTCAATGAAATACTCATACCAGCCGTCTTCTCCATCCACGGGTCGTCTTCCCCTTGCTGCCACAAGGTTTTCCGGTTTTGTATTAATAAGTGGAAATCTTTGCTGAATGGTTGCATCCAATCCGTAACAGACTCCATATTCTTCCAGTTCTTTTTGTACTTCTTCATAGGTAATTTGCTTTTCTTTTCCATCAGTGGCTATCGCTACTTCCATCTGATCCCTGCTGATGAGCAGCGTAAATCCGTCACATGCCACTTCATCCATGTGGCTTCGTCCGGTCTCAATCCGGCTTACCCGCTGATTCAGCAGCTTCTGCCGCATCTGATTCATGGTGCGGGCAGTATACATCAGACTGCTGTATTTTGAAACCGGCAGACGTTCTTCCAGACCCAGCCGGATCTTTTCCATTTGAAACCAGTCATATTCTTTTTTTGCATACCATTGTACTGCGAGATGTTTTTCGAGACCAATTCGAATTTGACGCATTTGGATTGCCAGAAATCCGGGATCTTTATATATCGACACATCAACCCCGGCTTGTTTTCCCTTTTCGATTTCTTTTAATTGATCTTTGGTATAGTCATCCATATTCATCGGCATATCTCATTTTCATACTTTTCCTACAACGCAACCTCAATTCCCTAATTTATATAATATCCTTTGCTTGTTTCAATGTCAACGTCTGCCTCGCACTTTTCTTATTTTTCCCAATAATTTTATATTTTTTTTACATAATCCTTGTCGCGTTTCTCTTTCTATGTTAGAATAAATTTAACAATTTTATCAAATACCAGAAAGGAGTTTTTTTATGACAGGGATTATTATCGCTGCAATTCTCATCCTTCTTATTGTAATCTTTATCCTTTGTTACAACAAACTTACAAAGGAGCGCATTACAGTGGATGAGGCATTTTCAACTATGGACGTTTATCTCAAAAAACGTTTTGACCTGATTCCCAATCTTGTGGAAACCGTAAAAGGCTATGCCAAACACGAGGCTGAAACTTTGTCTTCGATCATTGGCAAACGAAGCCATGATTATACGGGAATGACACAGGAAGAAAAAATCAGCACAAGTGCTTCTATTTCACAAATGATGCCGAAAATCTTTGCGCTTGCCGAAGCGTATCCGGATCTGAAAGCCAATGCAAATTTTCAGAATCTGAGCATGCAGCTTGAGCGTATGGAAGAAGACATCGCAAACTCGCGCAAATATTATAATGGTGCCGTGAAACGATACAACACATCGGTACAGACGATTCCATGTAATATTGTCGCAGGGATCTTTCACTTTGAGACAAAACCGATGTATGAAATTGATAGTACAGAACAACGAGAAAATGTAAAGGTGAATTTTGAATGAAAACAATAAAACACCTCTTTCTGTGTTGTGCGCTCTTTCTTTTATTCCTGTGCCTGACTCCGGCACAGGCACAGGCTTCTGCCTTTGCGTATGACATAGAGAATTACGACGTTTCGATCCGGGTTACACCGCAAAATACATATGAGATCACAGAAAAACTCAGAGTAAATTTCAAGGAGGCGCGCCACGGTATTTACCGTAAAATACCTCTTGAAAATGAAGTAGAGCGTGCCGATGGCAGTACTTCCATCACTCATGCCCGGATCTCTGACATTGACTGTGGAGAAGATGACTATTCTACAAGCCGGGAAAACGATAATCTTGTCATCCAGATCGGCGACGAGGACGTTACACTGACCGGCTTGTATGATTACACGGTTTCCTATCAGTATCATATGGGAAACGATGTGCTGCCGGACATAGATGAATTTTATTTTAATATCATCGGTTCCGGCTGGACGGATACCACGATCAGCAATGTCACATTTACGATCCAGATGCCGGACTCCTTTGACGAAGAAAATCTTGGAATGAGTTACGGCGCTTACGGATCCGAAAATTACGAAGATCTGTATTACTATATAGAAGACAATACGATCTACGGCGAACTGGATCCTTCAGTCACATTAGGACCCAGGGAATGCGTCACCGTACGTCTGGAGCTTCCGGAAGGGTATTTTTTAAAGACAGACACGACTCCATGGTTTGCGTATATCGCGATTGTCCTCGGTATTATTTCTGTCCTCATCGCTTTCTTTATGTGGTGGTTTATCGGACGAGATGATCCGGTTGTTGAAACAATTGAGTATCACGCACCGGAAGGAATGAATTGCCTGGAACTGGCATTTGCTTACAAGGGACGCGCCACGAATCAGGATGTAATTCCGCTTCTTATCGAACTGGCAAGACAGGGATATCTCTCCATTTCCTGCGGAAACAAGAAAGGAACAGATTTCTCGATCACACTGATGCGTTCTTCCTATGAGGGAACCAAAGAAAATGAACGCCTTTTCTTTGATGGCTTGAAAAAAATAGCGACCGGTCCGGTCATCCACAAATCAGACTTGAAAGACCGGTTTTACAAAACTCCGGAGGCGATTCTGAAAACGATCAATACACCGGAAAATAAGACCAAACTTTTCCATTCTAATTCCTTAAATAAAGGATGGATTCTCTGGGTTTTGGCTGTTGTCGTATTTGGATTTGCTTACTTTTTACCGGGATACCAATATTCCTATGACTGGCTGGAAGTGGGATTCGGTCTGATGAGCATCGGCGTCTTTGGTGTCAGCATTTATATGCTGTGTGCCAGCACAGGGCAAAAAATCAGCCTTCTAATAGGTGCATTTCCCCTATTGCTTTCGATCGGACTATCGTATCTGTTTGTATGGATTCCGGTTACCTATGCTGACCGTTTCTATCGGCTTGCTTGTATTGTTTCGTATATTACTTGTGCCATTCTCGTATTTTTCAGTGCGTTCCTTACAAAACGAACGCCATATGGCACAGAAATCCTCGGACGGATCCGAGGATTTAAGAGATTTTTGGAAACTGCTGAAAAGGAACGTCTGGAAATGTTAGTTAAAGAAAATCCGGATTATTTTTACGAGATTCTTCCTTACACATACGTGTTAAACGTTTCCGACAAATGGGTTAAGAATTTCAAATCCATCGCTTGTGAACCACCTTCGTGGTACACAAACGATAATGATTCTTACTTTGACATCATTGCTTTCCAGCATATTATGAATTCAACAATTGCTTCTGCTTCGAATTCCATGACTTCCTCACCGGAAAGCGCGAGTTCGAGCGGCGGCGGTTTCTCCGGCGGCGGCTCTGGCGGCGGTGGCGGCGGTTCCTGGTAAGGTATTTATTACAGAATTATTCTTCGTCTCTGGCGATCTCACGGGCAACCATGATCGCCAGGGCGGTAATCATTGCCAGATATTTTTTCTCATAGACAATAACTACGGAATTATCAAAGATCAAATTATCTAAGCGAAGCTCCAGATCGTCCATCACGGCACCGATTGGTTTGTCATTGAGGGAAACAAGATAGTTATATCCGATGCTTCCCGCATACTCTTCCAATTTCAATGTTCCTTCCGCAATGTCCATCTGAAAACGATCTTTTGCCAGTGTAAACTGTTTTTCTAATATTCCGATCATTTCCCCATTTTGATAAAAACGATAAGTCGGTAGTGCATTTAATATCTCTTTTGTGACCTTAAATACTTCATTTCCCACCTGGTCAAAAATGCGGAATGTACGAAGCGGCATTGTTCCTTCGACGTGATAGATTACATTTCCCTTGCTATCCTGCAGATCAAACTGCTGACCGGTCAATTTGAAATCTTCCGTAAAGGTATATACTTCGGAAGGATTGGATCCCTGTATCGGAAGCACTTCGCCGGTTTTTCGGTAATTCTTGATATTTTCAAACAACTGTTTCTGCAGCAGCATAATGTCTGAACTGATACACAATTTTTCTGCAATATTACTTCCACTATATGGATTATATGGTTTGATTGGCTGCGTCAATGGCTGCTTGATTGCCCACTCTAAAAAGGTATAACCAAGGTAACCAAGATTTCCTTTGTCATTCAGCCAGAAATACAGGTACTGCCCTGAATCATCCGGTCCAAAGATCAATGCCTTCTGGCGCATCGTTTTCATTTTAGCCAGATACGGACTTCCAAGCGGCGTATCCAGATTCTTGTATGCGTCATAAATTTTCTCAATTGTCGTCGGCTGATTAAAGGCGATCATCTTAATCGTATCGTTTGATTTTTCATACGAATGCGGCGAAGACATATACCAGACAGCGCCTCCCACGATCAACACAATCGTTCCGACTGTGATCAGAACAAGGCTTTCATTTCCTTTTACAATAATTGCCAATCCACCGACAATTCCACCAACTCCGATCAGTTTCAAAAGCCAGAATCTTACTTTCAGACCTGCACTCAACTCACGGTATTCCTGCCAGCCACTCTTGGCATTCTTCCCTGCATTTTTGGCATTGGTGCGAATGCTTCTTCCCGATGGAATAAAATAGCCAATTGCCAGACAGATCAAAGCCAGCACGACTCCGACTACGACAAATGCCGCACTGTCTGCTTCCACATAATTATCGATAAACTCCATCATCGCATCGGCTCCGCCATAGACATAATACCGGTCTTCCATATAAGAAAGCATCGGATGGATATCTGCTTTTCCATCGCCTACCGTCATGACGGCACTCAACGTATCACCTTCCTGCAGTCCATAATAGACATAGCGGGTATTTCCTTCATAATTGCCTTCTCCATTTGGATAATATGTTGTCAATTCCGGCAATCCATAAACACTGTCATTGCTTACTTCAACGCCATTTCCAAGATCTGTCGTCAGATCCTCTGCTTTTACCTGATAGGAAAGGTCCCCGTTTTCCATCCAGTTGGAGTCCCGGTCAATTTTATCCCCGACTCCATCTTCATCCGGATATCGTTCTCCTTTTGCATAAAGATAATAGAAAGAACCATCGATGCCTCCCTGCGTATCCTGCACCAGCGTTCCCACCGGCGATATGTCTGTCACGATCATTTCCTGCGCTGGGCTCTGGCTCATATAAGAATCCAGATCCTGCCTGGAAATCACGGGATAATTCCGCATCTCTTCCGCTTTCTTTTTTGTCGATCCACTGTCTACTATCATGCCAGCTATTCCTGCCACCACAAAAAAGATAGCGAGTCCGATCCATAGTTTCTTCATTCCTGATACCTCCGTTTTGTTTCTATGTAACTATTCATGACGCCCCTCCTCCACA
>ENA-OPFT01001094-OPFT01001094.1-human-gut-metagenome-genome-assembly--contig:-NODE-1094-length-14423-cov-2.155554_pt1 | contig 14423 bp, 11 predicted proteins | sample MGYA00241714_ERZ501560 | MGnify/ENA primary metagenome ERZ501560 (study PRJEB25962, sample SAMEA2042392) | human gut metagenome | biome: human gut; feature: human-associated habitat; material: faeces...
CCGTTTTATCTCCCTCCGGCAATTCCGCAGGTTTTTTCCTTTTCAGCATAAACACCACCCTATGATATTATAGTACATATTTGCCCAAAAATCAAGGGGAATTGCAATATCGTGCTGCTTTTCAAACCCTTTTTCCCGAGATGTATAACTATTTTCCCCTTTAGGCATTTCTTATAAATAATCTTCACAAATACGCTTGATTTTTTACGCCCAAGATGCTAAAATGTATGTAATCGTTTTACTGCGATATAAAAGGAAACGCTGAACAAAACAACACCGACCCGTTCAAACTGGCGCACTCACACGCCTGATTTTTTTGCGTTTCACTTTATTCAGCGTTTTCTTAAGACGTTACATGGAGGTACATATGTACTTGAAGCACATCAGAAATACGGCGCTTACCAGCGCGCTGGCAGTCATCATGGCGCTCACCGGCTGCAGCGGGAATACCGCGCAGAAAAGCGGCACAGCATCAACGGCTACACAAGGATCGCAGAATTCCGCTGAGGAAAACGCCATGACCTCGCTGGAAGTGATCCGTGCCATGGGCAACGGAATAAACCTCGGCAACACCCTGGAAGCCTATAACCACCAGGGCTACCTGAACGGTTCCAGCCCCACGCTTGCTGAAACCAGCTGGGGTCAGCCCACCACCACCCAGGAAATGATTCAGGGAATGAAAGCGGCTGGCTTCGACACCATACGCATTCCCATCGCGTGGACTAACGGCATGAACTTCGAAAGCGGCGATTACACCATAGACAGCCGTCTGATGGAACGCGTTGACGAGGTAGTCACATGGGCGCTTGACGCGGACATGTACGTCATTATCAACGACCACTGGGACGGCGGCTGGTGGGGAATGTTCGGTTCCGCTGACCAGGCAGTGCGCGACCAGGCGTGGGCTATGTATAAGTCCATGTGGACCCAGATCGGCGAGCATTTCGCAGACCGTTCATACAAGCTGATCTTCGAAGCGGGCAACGAGGAACTCGGCGACCGTCTTAACGACAAGAATATCACCGGCTCAAAGGGCGTTCTCACCGAAGATGAATGCTACGAAACTACCAACGAGATCAACAGCGAGTTTGTAAAAACGATACGTTCCCTCGGTGGAAACAACCCGGAGCGCTTCCTGCTCATCGCCGGATATAACACCGACATCACCAAGACCTGCGACGACCGCTTCAAGATGCCCGAGGACACCGCGGACAGCAAACTGCTGCTTTCCGTTCATTACTACACGCCGTGGGATTACTGCGGCACAGACGGCGTGAACCAGTGGGGCTCCCCCAGCGATTACGACGAGATGAACGGACTTTTCAGCAAGCTGAGCAAGTTCTCAGAGCAGGGCTACGGCGTTGTTATCGGTGAATACGCCGTAATGATGAAGAACGGGGGAATAAAGGACGACACCGATATATTCTACTCCAACCTCATGGACAACTGCGACCTGTACGACTTCTGCCCCGCCCTGTGGGACTGCAGCAGCTTCTACAAGCGCATCACCAACACTCTTTCTGACGAGAAGCTTGCGGAACTGTTCAGCAGCCGCGCGTATTCCAGCGAAGCCGGAAAATCTGTCGATGAGATAAAGTCCGCAGCAAAGGAGCGCATCGACGAAACCCGCACATCCGCTGAGGGAAACGCAACGGCAGACGTGGAGCTCGCACCCTCTGACGACGCTGCGATAGCGTGGATAATGTACCAGAGCTCCGATTACACCAAGGCGTACAGCGTTGGCGACACCTACGACCCCACCAACAAGACCAAGGGCATAAAGGAAAAGAACGCGCTGATAACCGGCGAGGGCACCTATACAGTCAGCCTTGACTTCACGGAATGCGGCGCTGCAAAGGGCGTTGCGTTCGCGGCCCTGGGTATTTCCAACGGTGAGGACCTTTTCCCGGGCTACACAGTTACGATAGACAAAATACTCATCAACAACTCCCCGTACGAACCTGACGGCAAGGAATTCACCACCAGCGGCGACAGCCACTGCACCCGCGTTAACCTGTACAACGCCTGGGTATCCAGCGTCCCCAAGGAAGCGCGCACCACTGACGGCGACCTCACCGGCTGCTCCGCGCAGATAATGTCACTCGGCGACAAGACCTATGTTGAAACCATCTCGGTGACGTTCACAGTACACGCGCCGGCTTAACCTAATTTGAATACGAAAAACTCCCGGTCATCTGCACCGGGAGTTATTTATTTGTGTTCGCTCAGATATTCAATAAAGTTTCGCACGCTTTCAGAAAGATACACATTCGGCTTGTGCACCAGCACTATATCCGATTCTATCCGGCAGGAGGGAATTTTCAGGCATTCCGCGCATTCCCTGTTCACCAGCCCGGAAGCGGACTCCGGCACCAGCGCCGTGCCGACCCCGCGCTCAGCCATGCCAACCACGGTCCGGGCGTCGTCGCATATGCATATGCAGTGCGGGTCAAGTCCCATATCGCGGAACATTCCCATTATAATACTCTCCCATCTGCGGTATAATATCAGCGGCTGCGCTGCAAGCTCAGCCATGGAGGCTTCCCCGCTGAATATCCCGACCGGGCAGACTGCCATCATTTTTTCGCGGATAAGCCCGTGTACCTCAAATTCGCTTTCTGCAAACGGAGTTCTCACCAGCGCCGCGTGGATTATATCCGCGCGCAGCTTCTCCAGCAGCGAATACGTGTTTGATTCCGTTATCTCAAACCGCACGTCCCCGTTTTCCGCAAGGAACCCCGATATCCACTCGCCGCCGCGCGTGCACACCACCGAGGAAACCACCCCGAGCCTTATCGTGTCCTTTTCCACCCGGGAGCAGGTCTCGATATCCTGCCGCATGGTGGCTTCCATTCGCAGCAGGTTCTGGGCGCGGTCGTAAAGCAGCTTCCCGGTTTCGGTCAGGCGAATGTGCTTCTGCCCGCGCTCGAAAAGCGCACAGCCAAGTTCCTGCTCAAGAAGTTTCATCTGCGTACTGAGGGGCGGCTGCGACATGTACAGCCTTTTTGCCGCAGCGCTTATGGTGCCCTCTTCTGCCACAGTCACAAAATACCTCAGCTGTTTAAGTTCCATTTTGCCTCCATACTCAAGCCTAATCATTGCCATACGAAAAAAGTATACGCATTTTGTATGCTATATCTTTAAAATATTCTTCTTTTATGATATACTATAAGTTGTGTTTTGTCAAGTACATTATTGAAAGGAAGGTAATTTATTTGTTCAAACTTCTGAAGTACATCAAAAGCTACAAGAAGGAATGCGTGCTCGGCCCGCTGTTCAAGCTGCTTGAAGCCCTGCTGGAACTTTTCGTTCCGCTGGTCATAGCTTCCATCATCGACAACGGTATCGGCAATTCCGACCAGGGCTACGTTGTCGGAATGGTGTTCGTGCTTGTCGGCCTCGGCATCGTGGGACTTGCGTTCTCGATAACCGCGCAGTACTTTGCGGCTAAGGCTGCAGTCGGTTTCTCCTCTAAGGTGAAGCACGAACTCTTCCGGCACATTGAGTCCCTTTCATGGACTGAGATAGACGGGATAGGCACCTCCACCCTCATGACCAGAATGACAAGCGACATGAACCAGATACAGAACGGCGTGAACCTCACGCTGCGCCTGCTGCTGCGTTCCCCGTTCGTAGTATTCGGCGCGATGATCATGGCCTTCACGATAAACGTGCAGGCTGCGCTGATTTTCGTTGCGGCTATCCCCGCGCTTTCGGTGGTCGTTTTCGGTATAATGCTGTGGTGCATTCCGCTGTACAAAAAGGTGCAGTCAAAGCTTGACAAGGTGCTCGGCATCACCCGCGAAAACCTCACCGGCGTCCGCGTTATCCGCGCATTCTGCAAGGAAAAGGACGAGATACAGAATTTCACCGCGCGCAATGATGAACTCACCGCAGCGCAGAAATTCGTCGGCAGGATATCCGCGCTGATGAACCCGCTCACCTACGTCATCATCAACCTTGCGATAATCTGGCTCATTCAGACCGGCGCAATGCAGGTGAATGAAGGCTCGCTCTCCCAGGGCGATGTTGTAGCGCTTTATAACTACATGTCCCAGATACTGGTGGAACTCATCAAGCTTGCGAACCTCATCATCAGCCTTACAAAGTCCGTCGCCTGCGGAAACCGCGTGCAGGCAATATTCGAGATACATTCCTCGCAGGAAGTTTCAGACGACAGGAGCGAGCACGGAAGTTCCGACTATGCCGTTGAATTCCGCAACGTATCGCCCGCCGAGAACGTGTTCATCTGCGAGAACGGCGAGGGCCTGGAGCTTTCGAGCAGGGGAGTGAAGCGCGGCGAGACCGTGGGAATAATCGGAGGCACCGGCTCGGGAAAATCCTCGCTCGTTAACCTGATACCGCGCTTCTATGACGCGACAAACGGCGAAGTGCTCATCGGAGGCCGCAGCGCAAACAGCTTCGAGCCCGAGGAGCTCCGCATGAAGATAGGCGTAGTGCCGCAGAAAGCGGTGCTCTTCAAGGGAACGATACGCGAAAACATGCAGTGGGGCAAATCCGACGCAACCGACGCTGAAATCATGGAAGCAGCCAGAACAGCCCAGGCAGCCGACGTCATTGACGGCAAGGGCGGTCTGGACTACGAGATAGAACAGGGAGGAAAGAACCTCTCCGGCGGTCGGCGCCAGCGCTTCACTATAGCGCGCGCACTGGTAAGGAAACCCGAAATACTGATACTCGACGACAGCGCTTCCGCTCTGGATTTCGCGACTGACGCGGCTCTCAGGAAGTCGATACGTGAAATGGACAGCAAGCCCACTGTGTTCATTGTTTCACAGCGAACTTCTTCCATTCAGCACGCGGACAAGATAATCGTGCTGGACGATGGCAGAATAGTCGGCATAGGAAAGCACAGCGAACTGCTTGAAAACTGCCCGGTCTACACCGAGATCTACAACTCGCAGTTCAAGAAGGAGGCGGTTTAAATGGCAAACACAAAGAAAACAAAGCAGACCGCTCCCAAGGGAACGATGCGCAAGGTGCTGAAATACGTCAGCCGTCACGGGTTCTTCATGGTTGTTTCGATAATCCTCGCTGTGATAGTTGTTGCGCTCACACTTTATGCGCCCATACTCATCGGTGAGGCTATCGACCTGCTGGCTGACGGCAAGGGCAGCGTTGATTTCTCGCAGGTGACTGAAAAGCTTCTTGCCACCGCAGTGGTGATCGGCATTACCTCAGTGGTCCAGTGGGTGATGAATGCGATAAACAACCGCATCGCATATCATGTTGTCCGCGATATAAGAAACGAGGCGTTCCGGCATATCGAGGTGCTACCGCTGAGTTACATCGACGCTAACCCCACTGGCGATATCGTAAACCGCGTCATCGCAGACGCAGACCAGTTCTCCGAGGGACTTCTGCTCGGATTTACGCAGTTGTTCACCGGCGTTGCAACCATCGTGGGGACGCTGATATTCATGTTCACCATCAGCTGGCAGATAGCCATTGTGGTAGTAGTAACCACACCGCTGTCGCTGTTCGTGGCCAAGTTCATCGCGAGCCGCACCTACCGCATGTTCCGTCTGCAGACTGAAACAAGAGGTCAGCAGACTGCATTCATCGATGAGATGATCGGCAATCAGAAGGTCGTTCAGGCGTTCTCGCATGAGAAAAAGTCGCTGGAAGATTTCGACAGGATAAACGACCGCCTTGCGGAATATTCCCTCAAGGCAACGTTCTTCTCTTCCCTCAGCAACCCGTCTACCAGATTTGTCAACAGCGTGGTATACGCTGGAGTTGCGCTGTGCGGCGCGCTCATCTGCATTTCCTCCGCGGGGACTGCAGCTGCATTCACAGTCGGACAGCTTTCCTGCTGCCTTTCCTACACAAACCAGTACACCAAGCCGTTCAACGAAATTTCCGGCGTTATCACCGAACTCCAGAATGCACTCGCATGCGCAGCAAGGCTCTTTGAACTCATCGAGGAAAAGCCCCAGGTAAGCGAGCCTGAAAACGCAGTCACCCTCACCGATGTCAGGGGCAGCGTAAAGCTTGAAAACGTGGACTTCTCCTATGTTCCTGACAGAAAGCTCATCGAGGGGCTCAACCTCAGCGTAAACCCCGGTCAGCGCATCGCGATAGTAGGTCCCACCGGCTGCGGAAAGACCACGTTGATATCCCTTATAGCCGGGCTTTCTGAACCGGATAACGGGCGTATTGAATGCGCCCCGGACGCGGTGTTTTCAGCGGTGTTCCAGGAGGACAGGCTGTGCGAAAACCTGACCGCAGCCGCTAATATCCGTCTGGTGACAGGGAACAAGCGCGTTGCAGCTGAAATAACGCAGGCGCTGGAAGCCGTGGGGCTCCCCGGCTGCGCCGATAAACCGGTGCGGGAGCTTTCCGGGGGGATGAAGCGCCGCGTGGCGCTGGTGCGGGCGCTGCTGGCAGAGTATTCCGTTATAGTGCTGGACGAGCCGTTCAAGGGGCTTGACGAAAGCACCCGCGCAACTGTCGCAGAGTACTGCAGAAAAATGCTTGCAGGAAAGACCGCGATAGTCGTAACGCATGATCGTTCCGACTGCGAAGCGCTTTCAGCAGCTGATGTGGTGGAATTATAAAAAGTAACTTCTAAAAAAAAGAGGCTGCAAGGTGAATGCAGCCTCATTTGTTTCAGTCCTTAGGCACCGCGATATTCAGCGCCCCGGGTACTACTGCGATGTCGGCGGTGGTGTATTCTCCACCGTCTTCTCCGTCCAGAGTCCAGCGGAACGGCTTTTCGCAGGAAACCGAAAGGCTGGAGGCCTTGAAAGAAACTATCATGTCCGTGTCGCAGTCGTGGGACATCACGAAGCGGTTTATTGCGTCAAGGTCCGCGAGGTTATGCGGCATTTTCACGAACAGGCAGTCGAGCTTGCCGTCGGTGAGGGAAGCGCCGTCCGGTACGAGGTTCTTCATTCCACCGACGGAATGCGTGTTGCCGACCATGCAGTAGATGAAGTCGTCCTCTATCGTGCCGTTTTCCCAGGTTATCTTTACTTTGCCGGAGTTTTCCTTGAGGTATTTTGGTTCAAAGGAACGCAGCCCGGTGAGAAAATACGCTAACGAACCAAGACGGTTCTTGGTTTTCTGGCTGGTGACGTAGCTTACGTCCGTGAACCAGCCGAATGCGGAAATATACGCAAAATATCCACCGTTGAAGCGCCCGAGATCCACCGGCAGGTAGTTTTCCTGCATTATCACTTCAGCGGCTTTCTGCATGTCTTTGGGGATATTCAGCGAGGAGGCAAAGTCGTTGACCGTGCCCGAGGGAATGTACCCGCAGGGGCATGTGACCTTACCGGCTGACATTCCGTAGGCGAGTTCGTGCAGCATTCCGTCGCCGCCGGAACTCACGACCATGTCAAATTCCTTTCCGCGGCGCGATATGTATTCGATGGCGTCTCCGGAACAGCTTGTGGGGTGCACCAGCACGTCGTACCCTCCCGCAGTGAATGTCGAAAGTATATCCGAAAGCGCCTGCTTCACTGCGCCCTTTCCGGAATTGGGATTATAGGTGAACAGCATTTTTTTCATATCCCTGCCGCCTTTCTGTTATAAATATATACAGATTATAACATTTTTAATCAGCCGTGTCAAGTATATGAGCGCCGCTTTTCTGAGAATTATGCATGAGTAAGCCAGAGTGAACAAAATAATTTTAGGTTAGCGCTTTCTAACCTATTGCAAAATGCCGAGAAATGTTGTATAATACAGTTGTATGTCCGGGCAAACTTCTCCGGACAAAATGTTGAAAGGAGTTCAAACAACAATGACTTATTCTCATGAAGTTGAAAACATGTGTCCCGTGGCACAGGGCGTTGCACACGGCGCTGCGCCTATCCCCGAAGAAGCTAAGTGGGTAAAGGCTAAGGAGATCGCTGACATCAACGGTTTCACACACGGTATCGGCTGGTGCGCACCCCAGCAGGGTACCTGCAAGCTGACTCTGAACGTAAAAGAGGGCGTTATCCAGGAAGCTCTCGTTGAGACCATCGGATGTTCAGGAATGACTCATTCTGCAGCTATGGCATCTGAGATTCTGCCAGGACTTACCATCCTTGAGGCACTGAATACTGACCTTGTGTGTGATGCTATCAATACTGCTATGAGAGAGCTCTTCCTGCAGATCGTTTACGGAAGAAGCCAGAGTGCATTCTCCGAGGACGGACTGGTTGTAGGCGCAGGCCTGGAAGACCTTGGTAAAGGACTTCGTTCCCAGGTTGGTACCATGTACGGAACTCTTGCAAAAGGACCTCGTTATCTGGAGATGACCGACGGTTATGTAACAGGTATCGCTCTGGATGCAGATGATGAGATTATCGGTTACAAATTCATCAACTTCGGAAAGATGATGGACTTCATCAAAGCCGGCGATGATGCAAACACAGCTTTCGAAAAAGCAAGCGGACAGTACGGACGTGTTGCTGATGCTGTTAAGATCGTTGACCCGAGAAAAGAGTAATCAGATAATTTAGGAGGATAGGAAAATGGCTTTATTTGAATCATATGAAAGAAGAGAGAAACAGATTCTGGCTAAGCTTGCTGAGTACGGAATCAACTCCATCGAAGAAGCTGCAGAAGTTACAAAAGCTGCTGGCCTTGATGTATACAAAATGATCGAAGGCATTCAGCCAATCTGCTTCGAGAATGCAAAATGGGCTTACACTGTAGGCGCAGCAATCGCAATCAAAAAAGGATGCCGCAAAGCTTCTGAAGCTGCTGCAGCAATCGGTGAGGGACTTCAGTCCTTCTGTATCCCGGGTTCTGTAGCAGATCAGCGTAAAGTTGGTCTTGGCCATGGTAACCTTGGTAAAATGCTTCTGGAAGAGGACACCGAGTGCTTCGCATTCCTGGCTGGACATGAGTCCTTCGCAGCTGCTGAGGGTGCTATCGGTATCGCTGAAAAAGCAAACAAAGTACGTCAGAAACCTCTGCGTGTTATCCTGAACGGTCTTGGAAAAGACGCTGCTCAGATCATCGCTCGTATCAACGGCTTTACTTATGTAGAGACTGAGTATGACTACTACACCGGAGAACTGAAAGAAGTATTCAGAAAAGCATACTCCGATGGACCGCGTGCGAAAGTTAACTGCTACGGCGCTAACGACGTTCGTGAAGGCGTTGCTATCATGTGGAAAGAGAACGTTGACGTTTCCATCACCGGAAACTCCACCAACCCGACTCGTTTCCAGCATCCAGTTGCAGGTACCTACAAAAAAGAGCGTATCGAAGCTGGTAAAAAATACTTCTCCGTTGCTTCCGGCGGTGGTACAGGACGTACTCTTCACCCGGACAACATGGCAGCAGGTCCTGCTTCCTATGGTATGACAGATACAATGGGACGTATGCATTCTGACGCACAGTTCGCAGGATCCTCTTCCGTACCGGCTCACGTTGAGATGATGGGTCTTATCGGAATGGGTAACAACCCGATGGTTGGTGCTACTGTTGCTGTAGCTGTTTCCGTTGAGGAAGCTGCTAAGGCTGGTAAGTTCTGATAATTAAATAAGAAGATAAATACTATCTGATAAAACAAAGCACTTTCAACAAAATTGGAGGTGCTTTTGTTTTGTGAATATTCCCAGGCAGTTAAAAGATCATCAAACCGACCTTTTGACACTCATGCCATATTATGATTAGTATGCCAATACACTACAGGAGGTTGACCCAGAATGGCAAAAGAAGCAAAAACAAATGCAATGAGAATGCTTGACAGACAGAAAGTAAAGTATGAAGCACTTAGCTATGAGTGCGATGAATTTATTGACGGAATCCACTGCGCGGACATTACAGGTGCGCCCTATGACCAGTCCTTTAAAACTCTGGTGATGGAGGGCAAAAGCGGTGGATACTATGTCTTTGTAGTCCCCATTGAAAAAGAAGTGGACCGAAAAGCCGCAGCCAAGGCAGTGGGAGAGAAGACGGTAGATATGATCCATGTAAAAGATATCACCAAGATCACCGGCTACGTTCGAGGCGGCTGCAGCCCCATTGGAATGAAGAAGCCGTTTCCTACCGTTTTTGACGCATCCGCAGGCAATTTCCAGGAAATTTATGTGAGCGGCGGAAGAATCGGACTGACCCTGAAAGTTCCGGTAGAAGATCTTCTGAAAGTAACCGGTGGAAAATTAGCCAACATTACAGCCAGGGAAGAGTAATCCCAAGTAATCCCAATTTACAAAAACAGGGAAAGAGTATGCTAGAATATCCATAAATAAAAACGGCAGACACGAAGACGTGTCCGAAAACAACTCTTACCTGTCAATGTAAATAGTCAGCCCGAAGGGCGGCAAGGAGGATTTATGAAAGAAGGAAAAAGAATTAAGAAATGGCTGCTTGGAGCAGCGGTTGCGGTGATGACTATGATGAGCGCTATACCAGTATCGGCAGCCAGGAAGACATTCACAGCTACTGTTCAGAAAGGAAACTGCCTTCATATTGTAAATGAGAACATCAGTGGAAATGCGATCAGTAAATATGAGCTGCAGGTGATTCCGAAAACATCCGGTGCGAGATATGATATTGTGTATGCGTATGGCACGGAAGCTATGGCCATGAAAGACTGCCGCAAGAAATCCAGCATCACCAATTCCACTTATTTTAAGGCGAACCGCAGTGCGAACCGTGGAATCATCGCATGCGTGAAAGCGAATTCAGGTACTGTAGAAATCCGTGTGGTAGCGACTTCCAGGAAATCCAATGTCAAAATTAAGAAAAGCATTATGAAAAACCACAGCCCGTTGAAATCTCAGAAGGTTACAAAAGGCAGAAAGCTTTGGCTGAAGGGTACCGGCAGCAACATCACAACCTTACCGCTGATCATTTCCGGAAATTCCACTGTGGTTATGCAGAGAAATCTGAACAAGAATGCTTTTGAGCGGTATGATTTCAAGGACAAATATATGTATTTCAGAAGATATGTAAATAATAAACGTACCATGAAGAAAAACCGCTCTTATGCATCTGCCTATGGCTCTACCAGGTATTATTCCTGCCTGATCCCTGCAAATTCCAAGGGTGTAGCCTACACTGGAGATATGATTACCAAGAGAGGTACGATCACATACTATTATCCATCCGATTATCTGAAAGTAACAGGAGAAAAAAGAAGAGCATCCTGATTTTGTCACATACAATTGAAGATTTATAAAAATAGGACGGCGTACAAATCTGTACACCGTCCCATTTTTTATATGGCAGATTCACAGGAATCTCATCTCTTAGTTATCCTGTGCATCCTCCTCATTAATCTCAAATACATGACGCTTCTTAGCCATCTCATCGCTAGCCAGATACTCGTCATAAGTGGTGATCTTATCGATCATAGTACCGTTTGGCAGAATCTCCATAATACGGTTTGCAGTTGTCTGAACAAACTGGTGGTCATGAGAAGTAAACAGGATCACACCTGGGAACTTGATCAGACCGTTGTTCAGTGCTGTGATAGACTCCATATCCAGATGGTTGGTCGGCTCATCCAGAATCAGGATATTGGCACCGGAGATCATCATCTTGGAAAGAAGGCAGCGAACCTTCTCACCACCGGAAAGCACGCGCACACGCTTCACGCCGTCCTCGCCCGGGAAAAGCATACGTCCAAGGAATCCACGCACATAAGTGGCATCCTTGATCTCAGAATACTGGGTCAGCCAGTCTGTAATGGTAAGGTCATTATCGAATTCCTTGGTATTATCTTTGGGGAAATAAGCCTGAGTAGTTGTGATTCCCCACTTGTAATTTCCTTCATCCGGCTCCATCTCGCCAGTAATGATCTTAAAGAAAGTGGTAATGGCCTGCTCATTTGCACCAACGAAAGCAACCTTATCCTCACGGCCAAGAGTAAAGGAAATGTTATCCAGAACCTTCACGCCGTCAATGGTCTTGGAAAGATTCTCCACCATAAGAACTTCGTTTCCAATCTCACGGTTAGGACGGAAGTCGATGTATGGATATTTACGGCTGGAAGGACGCATGTCATCCAGCTGGATTTTCTCAAGGGCTCTCTTACGGGAGGTTGCCTGCTTGGATTTGGAAGCGTTGGCACTGAACCTGGAAATAAATTCCTGCAGCTCCTTGATCTTCTCCTCTTTCTTTTTGTTGGCTTCCTTCATCTGCTTGATCAGCAGCTGGCTGGACTCATACCAGAAGTCATAGTTACCTGCGTACAGCTGGATTTTGCCATAGTCGATATCTGCAGTCTGTGTACAAACCTTGTTCAGGAAGTAACGGTCATGGGAAACTACGATAACGGTATTGTCAAAGTTGATCAGGAACTCCTCAAGCCACTCAATAGCCGGAAGGTCCAGATGGTTGGTGGGCTCGTCAAGAAGCAGGATATCCGGATTTCCGAAAAGGGCCTGTGCAAGAAGAACCTTGACCTTCATGCTTCCTGTAAGGTCAGCCATCTGCGCATAGTGGAATTCCGTGTCAATTCCAAGACCGTTCAGAAGGGTAGCAGCGTCAGACTCTGCTTCCCATCCGTTCATTTCTGCAAATTCGCCCTCCAGCTCGCTGGCGCGGATTCCGTCCTCATCGGTGAAGTCTTCTTTGGCATAGATGGCTTCCTTCTCTTTCATGATCTCGTAGAGACGAAGGTTACCCATGATAACGGTATCAAGAACCGTATAAGCATCATATTTAAAGTGGTCCTGCTGCAAGAAAGAGAGACGCTGTCCCGGTGTGATCACGATGTCACCCTTAGTCGGCTCAAGCTGGCCGGAAAGGATCTTCAGGAAAGTAGACTTTCCTGCGCCGCTCGGGCCTACAATAAAAACAAATTCGCCCTGCTCAATACGGACGTTAATGTCCTGCAAAGCGACTGAACCGCCTGGATAAATTTTGCTTACGTCTATCATTTCCAGCATACGGCCTGCTCCTTTCATTCTTCACCGCGCAGCAGCGCAAAAGTTCTTTCCAAATTAAGCTGTGCCTTACTGCGCAGCTGCTCCATCCGTTCATTCTGTACAACCGGCGGTTTGCACCACGCGGCTTTAAGTACGTTTACAAGCTGCTCTTTCTTTATATCGTCCACGCTTCCGGCAAGCACACCACCGGCGGTATTTACAAATGCGTCAACCTTTGGGTCGTACGAAATTGCCAAAAGCGGCACCTTCATAACTGCCGCAAAAACCAGTGCGTGCAGGCGCATGCCCAAAAGCAGCTTAAAATTGCCTATCAGCGATAAAAATTCTTCCGTATTATATGCGGAATCCAAAAAATAAATGTCTTTTTCGTCTTTTAAAAAGCTGTTAACGGCAGCACAGCTTTTTAAATCTGCCGGATATTGAAGCGGCAAAAGCACTATCTGCGCGTCATGTTCCGATTTAAACTGTTTTAAGGCAGCTGCAATTACCTTAAAGCAATTTATATCATTCGCCCACGGGCGCACAGAAATGCCAAGCACCGGCCTGTTAATGTCAATACCGGCATTTTGCAGTATTTTTTGCCCTATTGCTTTATCTGCAACAGGCAAAGCCAGCACAGAATCGGCAGTGACAATAATATTTCTGCCGCTGAGTCCCATTTTTAAGAGTTCATTCTGTGAATCTGCATCTCTCACCGTAATTAAATCCGCCTTGCTGCAGACAATTCTGGTCAGCTTTCTTGCCAGCGTATTGCGTATCGGGCCAATGCCGTGCGAATACAGCATAACCTTTTTGCCCGCCATTTTGCCCATTAAAATAATGAACAGATAATAAAACAGGCTGCGCAGGCTGGTTACATCCTGCAAAAGACTGCCGCCGCCGCTTAAGAGCATATCGGCATTTTTTAAGGCATTGTATATTTTAAAAAAGTTAAAACGGTAAATGCTTTTTACTTTATGTTTGGCAGATGTTTCGGCAGGATTGCCGGAAATAACCGTCAGGTCAATTTCCGGCTGTACGCCGCGCAAAGCCCTTACAATAGATGTAAGCATGGCTTCGTCACCCGCGTTGGCAAATCCGTAATATCCGGAAATGACAATTTTATTCATTACCCAAATATCTCCTTTGCCACTTCTGCAAATAAGGCATTAACAAATTAAGCATAACTACTGCTGCTATGCCTATTACGGCGCCAAGCCAGTAGCCGTCCAGCGCACGGATATAGCTCATGATAACCGGCGTGCGCATATGCGCAAAGGTCTGCACAAGGCTGCCCTGCCCTATAACCGCTCCTGCCACAAGTATCATCTGCCACAGGCGCGGAGCTTTGTAATAAGCCGCGTAAGCTGCTACAAAAAAGGCAGGATGCCCAATCATAAATTCTTTGGTACGCGGGCGTGCATACATCAGCTGTTCCAGCAGGGCGCGCATTTTAAGCTCAATGCCCCAAACCGGCACACCGGAAGTATGGCCGCTGCGGCCTACAAAAATATAAGCTACAAAAGCCAGAACACCTAAAATGAACAGATGTTCCAGTTTGATATGCGTCGATAAAAG
>ENA-OPFT01001096-OPFT01001096.1-human-gut-metagenome-genome-assembly--contig:-NODE-1096-length-14410-cov-2.444584_pt1 | contig 14410 bp, 9 predicted proteins | sample MGYA00241714_ERZ501560 | MGnify/ENA primary metagenome ERZ501560 (study PRJEB25962, sample SAMEA2042392) | human gut metagenome | biome: human gut; feature: human-associated habitat; material: faeces...
AATTTCATTTTTGCCCGTACAAACTCTATTACGGCAGGTAACAAAGATACAAATATAATCGCGACAATCAGAAGTTTTAAATTTTTCTGAACAAAAGGCAAATCACCGAAGAAATAGCCCGCATAACAAAAAATCGCTACCCACAAAGCTCCTCCGATTAGATTATACATCATGAAATAATAATAGTGCATTTTCCCCATACCACCCACAAAAGGAGCAAAAGTACGAACGATAGGGACAAACCGAGCTATAATTATGGTTTTCCCTCCATATTTTTCAAAGAAAGCATGGGTTTTCTCTAAATGGCTTTGTTTGAAAATCTTTGAATTGGGGTTACTGAATAGCTTCTTACCGAAAAAATGGCCTATTGCATAATTACAAGAATCGCCCAATACCGCAGCAACAAACAAAATAAGTACCAAAATATTTATTTCTAAGGGAATTCCGGGCAACGCTGTAATAGCCCCAGCGACAAAAAGTAAAGAATCTCCCGGTAAAAAGGGGGTGACAACCAAACCCGTCTCACAAAAAATAATCATAAACAATATAGCATAAGCCCAAGTATGATAATCCTGTACTATCTCAATCAGATGCTTGTCTATATGCAAAATAAAGTCAATCAAAAATTCCATAAATCTATATATAAATACATTAACTTTATTGGGGCATAGTCACTTTGAAATAAGGATTTTCTACATGCTGTTCAAACACGATACGCTTCATATCTTCTACACGATCGGGATATTGGGCAGCCAAATCACAATCCTCATGAATATCATCGACCAAATTATACAAATGACATTTACCCTTCTCAACAAATAACTTCCAATCGCCTTGCCGAACTGCAATTTGATCGGTCTCGCAAAACTCCCAATAAAGAAACTCATGATTCTTTTGATGTTTGTCTTTACCCAACAAGGTTGGTTTGAATGAAAGTCCATCGAAATAGTCTTTCCTATTCTCTCCATATCGCTCGATATGATTCACCCCTATCAAGTCGCAGAAAGTAGGCAATATATCATAAAACGCCAACTGGTGGTCATTGACAGCTACCGGGACATGACCGGGCCAACGAACGATAAAAGGAATACGTATACCTCCCTCATGGCAAGAACGCTTAATTCCTTTCAGTTTTCCATCTCGTCCAAAAAATCCGGGGTCGGCTCCCCCTTCTTCGTGAGGACCGTTATCCGATGAAAAAATAACGATGGTATTCTCATCGAGCCCTTTCTCTTTCAATTTTTTCAAAATCTCACCTACATAATTATCTAATCGAGCAATCATTGCCGCAAACTGTGCATGGGTATGAGTCACGGGATTATAGCGCCCACCATAACTGCCATTAAACACACGGGTTTCCCCCAACCGTTCTCGATAGTAATTTAGAAGAGAATCTTCCGGCTGTACCAATTCGGCATGAGGTAATGTGTAAGTGAAAAAACCGAAGAAAGGTTTGTCTCCCGACTGACGATCCAACCAATCGATTGCAGCTTCGTGAATAAGATCGGCCGAATATTGAGGCCGTAAAGCATAACCAACTCCCCACATGGGATATTTGATATTCTCTTCGAGCGTCACACGAATAGTCGCAGTGTCGCCCAACCGGGAACTATACCGATTCAAAAAGTTGGGATAATACAAATGAGCCTGAAATTGACAGATATATCCAAAGAACTCATCGATACCACGCTTGTCCGGAGTAGAAACAGAGCCTTCATATCCCCCGGCCCATTTACCGAACATTCCCGTCGTATAACCGTTTTCTTTCATAATTTCAGGAAGAATGACACGATTGGGATCATAAGGGTGTTGGCCTACGATGGCATAGTCGGTATTAACTCCATAACGCACCTCGCCACTATCTCGCCAATACTCTTTATTTCCTCGTACTTCTCCGTGTCCGGTGTGCTGTCCGGTCATTATACAAGCCCGGGAAGGAGCGCTAACAGGGCTACCCGAATAAGCCTGTGTAAATCTCATACCCTCCGAAGCCATACGATCTATATTCGGAGTCTCGATATATTTCTGCCCATAACACCCTAAATCTCCATAACCCATATCGTCACATAAAATAAAAACGATATTGGGCTTATCACTTTTCTTTGCCGAAAATGCAGCGAAAACAGAGGCCAACATTCCGCCTCCAACAAATAATAACCGGCTATATTTCATTGATAATTACCTCGAAAATTTATAATATCTTATTCTTTTTCGGTTCAAATATAAGACGAAAGATTCGATTCCTAAAACATAAAACTTAAAAATAATTCGAGTACCGAATTATTGTATTCCCTATTTTTACTAATTTTGAACCGCTTACTAAATCTATCTTTGATACAATCATGAACCAATCTCTTTACACACCTTTCGACCGGATATTATATATCATGACCAAGCCGGTGGGGGCAATTTGTAATCTGGCCTGCACATATTGCTACTATACCGAAAAAGCGAAACTCTATCGGGACTCTCCCAAGCACATCATGAGCGAAAGCCTATTAGAGAAATTTATCAAAGAATATATCGAAAGTCAGGCAAACGACCATATTTTATTCACATGGCATGGTGGCGAAACCCTAATGAGACCGTTGGATTTCTACCAAAAAGTAGTACGACTTCAAGCTCAATACGGAAGAGGTCGAATTATCGATAACAGCATCCAAACCAACGGAACATTACTAACAGACAGCTGGTGTCGTTTTTTCAAAGAAAATAACTGGCTGGTCGGTATCAGTATAGACGGGCCACAAGAATTTCACGACGAATACCGATTGACCAAACAGGGAAGGCCCTCATTCGTAAATGTCATGCGAGGTATAAATCTGCTTAATAAACATGGCGTCGAATGGAATGCTATGGCAGTAGTTAACGACTTTAATGGGGACTATCCCTTAGATTTCTACCATTTTTTCAAGGACATCAACTGTAAATATATACAATTCACACCCATTGTCGAACGTATTCGGCAACATGAAGACGGGCGCATATTAGCCTCTCCCGATGAAGAATCAATAGACGGAGTAACAGACTTCTCCGTCTCTCCGGAGCAATGGGGCAACTTTCTTTGTACGATATTCGACGAATGGGTTCGAAATGATGTAGGAGAATACTACATACAATTATTCGATGCCACTCTTGCCAATTGGGCTGGTGTAACACCCGGAATATGCTCTATGGCCGAAACTTGCGGTCATGCCGGAGTTATGGAATTTAATGGAGATGTGTACAGTTGCGACCATTTTGTATTTCCTGAGTATAAATTGGGAAACATATACACCCAATCTTTAATCGAAATGATGAATAGTCCCCGACAAATTGCTTTCGGTCAAAACAAGCGCAATGCTCTGCCTCAACAATGCAAAGAGTGTGATTTTCTATTTGCCTGCCACGGAGAATGCCCCAAAAACAGGTTCGCAAAAACGGCCACCGGAGAACCGGGATTAAATTATTTATGCGCAGGTTATCACCGATTCTTTAAACACGTAGCTCCTTATATGGACTTCATGAAACACGAATTGGATAATCAACGCCCACCAGCCAATGTCATGCAATGGGTGAAACAAAATCCCCCCGACAAATAGAAAAAGGCTTTATACCGAATCGGTATAAAGCCTTTTTCTATCTTTCAATAAAATTATTCCATATAACAGAATACTTCATAGGCCGCTTCGTTCCAACTCACAGGGCAGCCCTCTTCGCGAGATTCTGGAACAATGCGTATATTCAAAACCGATTTGTCGCGAGTAAGAGATTCCGGTATTTCAAACTCATCTTCAATCCAACGCTTGTACGGATTACTGTCCGCCAAATACCACACGCCGGCATCTTGTCCATCGACCCAAACTCTCGCACACTGTCTGGGAAGCTCCTGGTCGCTGCATCGACGCAATCTTACTCCATGATTATTCGGTAATACTGTTATACGAAACGAACTCTCTCCGGTAAATTTATGAACCATAGCCGTAACTTCCACATCATCGGCATCACCCTCGAAACAAGAAGTCAGCATCTCCACAGATACATCTCCTTCTACTTTATATTTATGTCGTTTCAACGACTTTTTCGAGGCCATATCTATGCTATCGGTCTTAACTAAGGAAACTTTATCCTGCCCATAATAAAAAACAATCCCCAGATGTTCGAGATACTGGTTATTGCTCTCACCAGACTCTATATTAAAATCCAATTGCGAATAAAATGGATAGCTATCACCTAAACACAATCGTGTCATCGACCAGGGATTATCGCTCAGCCCGTCATAACCGCCCGACGGATTGCACTCGGCCGGAGTCGGGAATCCCCACCCGTAGCAAATATAACTTTCCGAACCATCGCTCTCAACCTGCGGCGTCTTAATCCCATCTATATGTATTCTTACATCTCCTTCACAAGTAATAATATGAGGACGTTCCCCATAACAAGTCACATGAGCGGCAACCATTTTCCCGGTTCCTTTTATCGACGCGATGGGGCTATCTGCCCCCGGTGTATGTTTACGAGTATAATAGTCAGAAGAACGAAAGTAACCGCTATACTCTCTATCATAGCTATTCTCCCCTACTCCTACTTCAACAAAGCCCAAAGTAACGGTCTCTCCGCTCCTATTCTCCAACATTACATGGGCTCGTTCCCAAAACGGCATAGGGAAATAATTATAAAACCAACCGTCTGTCGTCGCTCCCATTAATAAATACCGGGTATTATTATATCCTAAGGAATTACCGAAAAAACAACCGATAGGACACAGAACATCTTCCCCTTCGTGATTATCCCACTTCACACGTATCCATACATCTTGCAATCTATCGGGATTCATACCGGCCATGTAAAGTTTCAACGAATTGATGACACCACCCTCATGCACATCTATTAAAGACAATGACTCCCCGGGTGCTAATTTCTTTTCCGACATACGAAACATTCTATCCTTACCAATCTTCGGATCGACTCCCGTTTGTTTCCACTGACGAACCAAAGAACTATAATCCTCCTTTCCAGTAAAAGTCTCTATCCCTTGCGCAGTGGGATAACTGTGATACACAACATGTCCCCAGCCACCTTGCCCTTTATCCCGGTGAGGTCCTTCGAGTTTAACGCTCGAAGTGATTCGGCAGCCATTACGAAACGGCATAGGAACAAAACTGCGAACTACCCGGATAGGGCCTCGTCCATTATCCAAAGGGCCGATGTAACACGATGCTTGTGGTTCGGTAAAAGGATATTTCTCTCCGAACTCCGACAAACGAATAGTAAAACGGGGGGTCTCCTCACCATCAAAGTAAAATCGAAATACGGGTTCTTCCGAACTCAGATAACGATGTTGTACCATATTATAAATACAGCCGGCTCCCGCCACATCGAATATTACCCACTCTCCTTTCTTATCTTGATACAAGCTCCAATCCCAATCGGCATTACCACCTTTCTTATCGATACTGCCCTCGTACTTCACTTTCATTTCCCGATCCAATACTGGAAATCGAGCCACATCGGTCATGCGAGATAATCCATACGATTTTGAAGAAACAGTTTCGGAGTATGCATTTCCAGTCACGGAAAATGGGAATAAAGCAGTCACTGCAAGTAATCTTATAAAAGCTTTTCTTTTCATGGATAAAATTTTAAGATATTTTCGATGTACAAAAATACCTCTGTCTCGCAAATCAAGACAAATACTTTATTATCTATTCCTTATACTTTTATCCACAAAAAAGGCCGGGTATCGATATACCCGGCCTACACTTTCTCGAAATTTTAGATTTTATTCTTTCCTCACTAACAATACTACATTCTCTACATGGTGAGTATGAGGAAACATATCGACCGGCTGTACCCGCTCGACCTTGTATTTTGCATCTAACAAAGATAAATCGCGCGCCTGAGTGGCGGGATTACAACTTACATAAACGATACGTTCAGGAGAAGCGAACAATATAGTCTTAATCACATCGTCATGCATGCCGGCACGAGGCGGATCGGTAATGATGACTTCTGGACGACCATGCTCCTCTATAAAATCCTCGGTAAGAATGTCCTTCATATCGCCAGCATAAAACAAAGTATTATCCAACCCGTTTATACGGGCGTTTTCTTTGGCATCTTCTATCGCTTCGGGAACATACTCGATACCTACCACCTTACGGGATTGTCTTGCCACAAAATTGGCAATAGTACCCGTGCCAGTATATAGATCATAAACCAACTCGGTTCCCGTCAATCCGGCGAACTCTCTGGCAACCTTATATAACTCATAAGCCTGTTCGGAATTGGTTTGATAGAAAGACTTCGGTCCTATCTTGAATCGTAATCCTTCCATACTTTCCCAAATATAATCTCTTCCCCGGAACACACAAACTTCCTGATCGGCAATCGTGTCGTTTCGTTTTTGATTGACAATATAAAGCAAAGACGTAATCTCGGGGAACGTATCCGCTATATGTTGCATCATTCGTTCGATACGCACCATATCGGGCTCGAAAAATACGACTATGAGCATAACCTCTCCTGTCGAAGAGATCCGGATAATAATATTCCGCATGAATCCTGTCTGCTCCCTCAAATCGAAAAACGGATAATGATTATCGATAGCACATTGTCTTATCGAGAGTCGAATGCGATTGGATATATCGTCCTGCAACCAACACTTTTTTATGTCGAGGACCTTATCGAACATACCGGGTATATGAAATCCCAACGCATTACGACAGTCGAATTCCTGTTCCGTCTGCAACTGTTCATAAGTCAACCACGACTTATTGGAAAATGAGAATTCGAGCTTGTTTCTATAATATTGTTGCTTGGTCGAACCTTTTGTAGGTAAGATTTCCGGCAAAGGGATTTTACCTATGCGGGTAAGATTGTCTTCCACTTGCTGCCGTTTAAATTGTAACTGATAGTCATAAGCCACATGTTGCCATTTACACCCGCCGCAAACACCGAAATGCTCGCAAAAAGGATTTACCCGCAAAGAAGAATAAGCGTGAAATTTCACGATACGTGCCTCGGCATAATTATGCTTCTTACGCATCAATTGCAAATCCACTATATCTCCCGGTGCTGCAAAAGGGACGAATACTACCAAATCGTTCGTGCCAAAGCCTTGCCTTCGGCTGCTACTCCGGTTATTTCTACCTGCTCCAACAAGGGTAGCTCTTTCTTTTTTCGTGCCAAAACAAAAAATTAATAAGTTACAAAGCCAAACAAAACAATACGAACCGAACATCTAAATAAATTCGGCTATGCAATTATGCAGAAAACCACAGGTTCCACATTCGGCAAAGATAAGTATTTTTCACGAAAGAGACAGGTAAAGCAAATAAATAGTGCACAGCGTTAAAATTTGTAGCAAAATATTTTTGTGGTTTGCACGAATCCTTTATTTTTGCGTATTGTTTCTATACAAGATTTTCCGAATGGGTCACAAAGTCGAATAAAGGAAACAATATTTATACAAAATATCATATACTTATTTATTTATGAAAAGAGTTTATACTTTTGGCAACGGTAAAGCAGAAGGCCGTGCCGACATGAAAAACCTGCTGGGCGGTAAAGGAGCCAACTTGGCGGAAATGAACTTAATTGGAGTTCCTGTTCCCCCCGGATTCACAATCACTACCGAAGTTTGTACCACATACACTCAGCAAGGGAAGGAAGCTGTTGTAAAAGAAATCAAAGGCGATGTAGAAAAGGCTATCGCTCATATCGAAAGCCTCACGGGCACGAAATTCGGAGATGCATCGAATCCGCTATTGGTATCGGTTCGTTCGGGAGCTCGTGTTTCCATGCCCGGTATGATGGACACAGTATTGAACTTAGGTATGAACGACGACGCCGTAGAAGCCATTGCTAAAAAATCGGGAAATGCGCGGTTTGCATGGGATTCCTATCGCCGATTCGTACAGATGTACGGCGATGTCGTACTGGGTATGAAGCCTAAAACGAAAGAAGACATCGATCCATTCGAAGAAGTGATGGACAAAGTCAAAGAGGCCAAAGGTATAAAGAGTGATACCGAACTCCAAGTAGAAGACCTCAAAGAATTAGTAAAACTCTTTAAAGCCGCCGTTAAAGAAAATACGGGAAAAGATTTTCCAGCTTCTCCCTGGGAACAATTATGGGGAGCTATCTGTGCTGTATTCGACAGCTGGATGAACGAACGCGCCATTCTCTACCGTCGTATGAACCAGATTCCCGAAGAATGGGGTACTGCCGTAAACGTGCAAGCTATGGTATTCGGCAATATGGGAAATACCTCGGCTACCGGTGTAGCATTTACCCGTGACGCTGCTACCGGCGAAGATATCTTTAACGGAGAGTACCTCATCAATGCACAAGGAGAAGACGTAGTTGCCGGTGTACGCACCCCCCAACAAATCACACTCGAAGGATCTCGCCGCTGGGCTGCATTGCAAGGTATATCGGAAGAAGAACGTGCAACCAAATATCCTTCTCTCGAAGAGGCCATGCCCGAATGTGCAAAAGCACTTATCGAAACTCAACAAAAACTCGAAGACTACTTCAAAGATATGCAAGACCTCGAATTTACCATTCAAGATGGCAAATTGTGGTTATTGCAAACTCGTAACGGAAAGCGCACCGGAGCCGCTATGGTAAAAATTGCCATGGATATGCTCCGCGCAGGAATCATCGACGAAAAAACTGCCTTGAAACGCATGGAGGCTCAAAAACTCGATGAACTATTGCACCCCGTATTCGACAAGGATGCCATCAAACGCGTTAAAGTCGTAGCCAAAGGACTCCCTGCCTCGCCGGGTGCAGCAACCGGACAAATCGTGTTCTTCGCCGACGACGCAGAGGCGTGGGCCGAAAAACGGAAAAAAGTAATCATGGTACGTATCGAAACCTCTCCCGAAGATTTGCGAGGCATGAGCGTCGCGCAAGGCATCCTTACTGCTCGTGGCGGTATGACTTCCCACGCAGCCGTAGTTGCCCGTGGTATGGGAACCTGCTGTGTATCCGGTTGCGGTGATATCGTAATGGACGAGGCAAACAAGAAATTCACACTGGCTGGCAAAGAGTTCCACGAGGGAGACTGCATCTCTCTGGATGGTTCTACAGGATGCATCTATGACGGACTGATCCCGACCGTAGACGCTACCATCGCTGGCGAGTTCGGAAGAATCATGGGCTGGGCAGATAAATACAGAACCATGAAAGTTCGTACAAACGCTGATACTCCGGCAGACGCTAAAAAAGCTCGTGAGCTTGGCGCAGAAGGTATTGGTCTTTGCCGTACAGAGCATATGTTCTTCGAAGGCAACAGAATCGATGCATTCCGTGAGATGATCTGTGCTGAGACCGTAGAAGAGAGAGAAGCAGCACTTGCTAAGATCCTTCCGGAGCAGCAGGGAGACTTCGAGAAGCTGTATGAAGCTCTGGAAGGCAACCCGGTTACCATCCGTTTCCTGGATCCGCCGCTTCATGAGTTCGTTCCGACTGAGGAAGAGGACATCAAGAAACTGGCTGACGCTCAGGGCAAAACTGTTGAGCAGATTAAAGCAATCATCGCTAGTCTGCACGAGTTCAACCCGATGATGGGTCATCGTGGATGCCGTCTTGCTGTAACTTATCCGGAAATCGCTAAGATGCAGACAAGCGCAGTTATCCGCGCAGCTATCAACGTGAAGAAAGCTCATCCGGATTGGAATGTAAAACCGGAAATCATGATCCCGCTTGTTGGCGATATCAAAGAGCTGAAATACGTTAAGAAATTCGTAGTAGAGACCGCTGACGCTGAAATCGCAGCAGCAGGCAGCGACCTTGAATACGAAGTTGGTACCATGATCGAGATCCCGAGAGCAGCTCTGACTGCAGATGAGATCGCAAAAGAGGCAGACTTCTTCTGCTTCGGAACCAACGACCTTACTCAGATGACTTACGGATTCTCCCGTGACGATGCTGGTAAATTCCTGAACGCTTACTATGACGCTAAGATCTTCGAGAACGATCCATTCGCAAAACTCGATCAGGACGGCGTTGGCAAGCTGATGAAGATGGCTATCGATCTTGGAAGACCGGTTAACTCTTCTCTGCACGTAGGTATCTGCGGTGAGCACGGTGGAGATCCGAGCTCCGTAGAGTTCTGCAACAAACTGGGTCTGGACTATGTTTCCTGCTCACCGTTCCGTGTGCCGATCGCCCGTCTGGCAGCAGCTCAGGCAGCTATCGCTCAGAAGAACGCTTAATTTAAGCAGAATCTGTCCGAATCAGGATTTTCATGCAGTAGCATGATTTGTGTTCAAACGTAAGGAGACCCCGGCGGTCTGTAGAAATACAGGCGCCGGGGTCTTTTTTATCAATCGTTTAAAATCAAAGTGGGAGGGAAAACGGATGCAGAATGAAACAGCCAAAGAAAACCTGCTGCGGCAGATCCGGGAATACCGTCCGTACAATGAGCAGGAAGAGCGGGATCGGGCGATTCTGCTGAAATGGATGGAGAGCGGATGCGATATTTTGACGCGGGAAAATGAGACCGCACATCTGACTGCCTCCGCCTGGGTCGTAAGCCCGGATCGGAAGCAGGTGCTGATGGCGTATCACAATATTTACCATTCCTGGGCATGGCTCGGCGGCCACGCGGACGGAGATGCGGATCTTTGCAGCGTGGCGGTAAGAGAAGTGAAGGAGGAATCCGGGATTGAAGAGGTGAAGCTCTTATCGGATCAGCCATTCTCGCTCGAAATCCTGTCGGTGGACGGCCATGTGAAGCGCGGAAAGTACGTGACGGCACATCTCCATCTGAATGTGATATATCTCATGGAAGCAGACCCGGTACAGGAAATCCGCTGCAAGCCGGATGAAAACAGCGCAGTCGGCTGGATTCCGGTGGAGCAGATCGCAGAAAAATCGACAGAGCCATGGTTTGTGGAGCGTGTGTATGGCAAGCTGTGTGAGAAAGTGAAAAGAGATTTCTGTGAAGTGTAATATGCAATCCGCGTATGAACTGCCATTTAGAATAAGCATTAGACAAATGAGCTGTTAGATGTCTAAAATAGAGACAGAAAGAAAAATGGCAGGAGGGGTTTTATGTTTACAAATCAGGATTTGAAAAAGCTGATTATTCCGCTTTTCCTAGAGCAGCTTCTGGTGGCTCTGGTCGGAATTGCGGACGTGTTTGTTATCGGATTTGTCGGAGAGGCGGCGGTTTCCGGTGTGTCACTGGTCAATGCGTTTAATATGATCTTTATCAACCTGTTCACAGCGCTGGCATCCGGCGGTGCGGTGGTCATCAGCCAGTATATCGGAAAGAAGGACAAGGAGCAGGCGGGAGCGGCAGCTTCCCAGCTTCTGACGGCATCGGTATTGCTGTCGGTTGTTATTTCTGTAGTGGTACTGGTTGCCAACGAACAGCTGATGCGTTTGATGTTCGGCAAGGTTGAGGATGATGTCATGGCGGCATGCGTGACGTATCTGCGTATCTCGGCATATTCCTATCCGGCAATGGCGATTTACAATGCGGGAGCGGCTTTGTACCGCAGTTTTGGAAAAACCAGCACGACGATGTACCTTTCGATTGCATCGAATGTGATCAACGTAGTCGGAAACTGTATCGGCGTCTTTGCTTTGCATGCAGGTGTGCCTGGCGTTGCGGTTCCGTCGCTGATTGCGCGTATCTTTTCCGCAGCTGTTATCACGGTTCTCTGCTTCTCAAAGCGAAATCCGGTGCAGTATCTGAAAGAGTGGATTTTTAAAGTAGACTTGAGCTTCCAGAAAACGATCCTCAGTATCGCAGTTCCGAACGGTATCGAGAGCGGTATTTTCCAGCTCGTCAAAGTAGCACTTTCCAGTGTGGTAGCACTGTTTGGTACCTACCAGATTGCCGCAAACGGCATTGCCCAGAGTATATGGTCCATGGCGGCACTCACAAGCAGTGCACTTTCCCCAGTATTCATCACCGTCATCGGACAGTGCATGGGCGCGGGAGATACTGATCAGGCGGAGTATTATTTCCGCAAGCTGATAAAAATCACACTGATCATTGGAGTGGCATGGAATGCGCTTGTCTTTGCAGTCACACCGTTTGTCCTTTCCTTCTATGCGGTGTCCGAGGAGACGAAGCGGCTGACACTCTGGCTGGTACTGCTGCATAATATTTTCAACGGCATTGCACTCTGCTACGCCGGACCGCTTGGAAGCGGCCTTCGTGCGACAGGAGATGTAAAATTCACAATGGGAATTTCCCTCTTCACGACCATCGGCGTCCGCCTGATTTTCTCTGTGATTTTTGCAATCTGGATGAACATGGGCGTTATGGGAATCGCTCTTGCGATGTGCCTCGACTGGTCCGTGCGCGGCATCATCTTCTGGTGGAGATTCAAACAGGGCAAGTGGAAAACGTTTCAGGTTATCCGTGAGTGAAAAAACGATCCTCTTTTTCTGACGACAGAAAAGTTGTTGGGAAAAGGGGATTTTTGGGGTAAAAGGGATTATTTCGGCGCGTTGAAAATCATGCCGGGGTATGGTAAAATGGACTCCGAAAAACAGCAAAAGGAGGAAAATATAAGTAACTAAATATATTGTCAAATGTGATATAACGTGTTTAAACATACAAAAGGAGAATCATATTATGAACACATCAAATATCACAAACTACAAGCCGAAGGATTTTGCTGAATTGTTAGGGATATCTGTTAAAACGCTACAGCGTTGGGACAGAGAAGGGATTTTAAAAGCAAATCGAACTCCAACTGACAGGCGTTATTATACGTATGACCAATATCTTCAATTCAAAGGCATAAATATCGAAAATGATAAACGTCAGGCAGTTATTTATGCCAGAGTATCTACAAAAAATCAAAAAGACGATTTGCAAAACCAGGTCGCATTTTTACGACAGTTTTGTAATGCCAGGGGAATCATTGTAGACCAATGTATCGAAGAGTATGGAAGTGGTCTTAATTACAACCGCAAAAAGTGGAATAAATTATTAGATGAAGTAATGGAACAGAAAGTAAAAACGATCATCATAACCCACAAAGACAGATTTATCCGATTCGGTTATGATTGGTTTGAAAAATTCTGTATGAAATGCAACACAACGATCGTGGTGGTAAACAACGAAGAATTATCACCACAGGAAGAACTTGTACAGGATATTGTTTCCATACTTCATGTGTTCTCCTGCAGGCTGTATGGACTTCGTAAGTATAAAAAACAAATAGAGAGGGACGAGGAAATTGCTAAAGAGCTTCAGGACGGAAATTCATCCGACAGAAGAGCAGAAAGTCAGGATTCATAAAACAATAGGAACTTGTAGATTTATTTATAATTTCTATCTGGCCCATAACAAAGAACTTTATCAAAATGGCGAAAAATTCATGAGCAGCAGTAAATTCAGAGTCTGGCTGAATCATGAATACCTTCCACAACATCCAGAATATTTATGGATTAAGGAAGCATACTCAAAAGCGGTGACCCAGGCAGTAAATCATGGACAGACTGCATTTAAAAAATTCTTTAATCATGAAAGTGCTTTTCCGAAGTTCAAAAAGAAAGGCAGATCAGATGTGAAGATGTATTTCGTAAAGAATAATCCGAAAGATTGTCGCTGCGAGAGACACCGAGTTAACATTCCATCACTTGGATGGGTTCGTATCAAAGAAAAAGGATACATTCCTACGACGAAAGAAGGATATATCATAAAAAGCGGCCATGTTTCCATGAAAGCGGGCAGATATTATGTTTCGGCTCTTATAGAAATTCCTGATAATAAAACTGCTGATCTTTCTAACGAAGGAATCGGCATCGACCTGGGGTTAAAGGATTTTGCCATTGTTTCAAATGGTAAGACATATAAGAATATCAACAAATCAGCAAGATTAAAGAAATTAGAAAAACGACTCGTTCGGGAACAGAGATGTCTCTCCCGAAAGTATGAAAATCTAAAGAAAGGAGAGTCCACTCAAAGAGCGAATATACAAAAACAAAAACTTAAGGTACAAAAACTTCATCATAAAATAGACAATATCCGTACGGATTACATCAATAAGACAATCGCAGAGATCGTAAAAACCAAACCATCTTATATAACGATTGAAGACTTAAACGTATCGGGAATGATGAAGAACAAACATCTTTCAAGAGCAGTTGCTTCGCAGAAGTTTTACGAATTCAGAATAAAGCTTAAGGCGAAAAGCAGGGAAAATGGTATTGAGCTTCGGGTTGCAGACAGATGGTATCCATCATCAAAAATCTGCCATTGTTGTGGAATGATCAAGAAAGATTTAAAACTTTCAGATAGAATATTTCGATGTCATTGTGGCTATGTCGAAGACAGGGATTTCAATGCGGCACTGAATCTGAGAGGTGTAAAAACTTACAAGATTGCATAAGGACGCAAATGTAAGTATGTACCGAAGGCTATTTCGGGAATTAACGACTGTGGAGTGTA